>Ga0256838_1000076_pt1 | contig 72095 bp, 60 predicted proteins | sample 4571419metaG_FD_185978 | JGI IMG/M metagenome (GOLD analysis project Ga0256838, IMG submission 185978) | Hydrothermal vent microbial communities from Guaymas Basin, Mexico - 4571-419 | ecosystem: Environmental > Aquatic > Marine > Hydrothermal vents | place: Mexico: Guaymas Basin | collected... | reverse complement strand
ATGTGGCTTTCTACTCATAATCCCAAGCCTTATTATGTTAATTATACAGCGCTTTTGTTGTTATTAGAGCCTTATTTTCATTATCAGCCAGAATTAGAGCCGGCATACAAAAGCTTTTATCGCCAATGGGTAGAATATGGCATAAACCACCAAGATCCTTTTACGCTAATCGGTAGTGCGCGCTATTTTTTGCATTCTGATAACATATTTCTCAATTCAGGCGCAGAGGCTATTTTACAGCATTATTGGACTCAAAAAGATTATATTGAATTTAACAAAATAGTGGTTATCGATCATTATCATAAGGAGTATAATATCCCTATATATCCAAAGGATTACTTGAAAGGAGTTAAAGAAGTAACCAACTATTTTTTTAATGGAGGTGAATAAGACAATGATTGACCCGGAAACTCATAAACTATGGCAACAAGCGGCAGCAGCTTGCCCCTGGTGTTTTAAAAAAGTTAGATTTATTCCGCCTAGATTGGTTGTGTTTTCTTACTACACGAAAACAGACAAACAAAATCATGTTTTTATAGCAGATGGATTATATGCTAATGAATTAAAGCGTTTTTTGCGTTATATTATAGAACACAAATACCCGCCAACAGATCTGATGGAAATTTATCAACAGCACGAAGACAATTCAAATGGTATAATTAGATAAGAAAGGGGTGGTGAATATTGGACATTAGAAAAAAAATTGAATTTTTTATAGATGCAGTTATTGATAGAAAAGAACCAATAATTATTCGCCTATTTAATGAAATATTTACAGAAAACTCTGTTGTAGGCTTATCACGCATGCTACAAGATGGTGGCAATTCTATAGATAAATTAGAAGAGTACTATGATGATATTAGTTATGCCACAAATCTTATTTTTAACACAATTGCTACAAATGAACAGCTTTCCGAAGAAGAGAAAAACCGTTTAAAATTTGGCATCTTAATGGGCGTTGTAGTGCTGTTTGGTATTTATAAAAATATTGATCGTCTAACTCTTAATAGATATTTGTCTAATTTAATGCGCGTTTACTATGTGCAACTTGTAGAAGTGGCAGAATAAAAAAAGGCACAAAAAAGCATTTTTTGAAGATTATCCTCCTATCTTGCAAATACCGATAACCTTTCTCTGTGTTGCGTCAGCGTTAGGATTAGAGGAAACTTTGAGGTAAAGGACGTAATTGCCAGTAGCACCGGAAGGATTGGTGAAACCAGGAATTACGCTGGAGCAAGCTGTCTGTGCATCTTTCTGACGAGCTGCAACTGTGTTAGCGGCCTTTGGAAGAGCCCACCAAACAGCGATAGACTGTGGATCATCAGATGGAATATACATACCAGAAATCATATCAAACATTGTCTTTGTGTTATCCCAAGGCCATACTGCATCATAGTCAGCATAAAGATTTTTAAGCTTTGTCTTTAATTCGTCAACGCTTGCAAAATCAAATTTGCTATTGTTGAGTGAGTAAGTCTGCAATCCCTTTGCGATTGTGTCTGCAGAAGAAATGGCAGCTGTCAAATGAGTCTTTTCAATAACAGAAGAATAAATAGAACCGCCAAATGCAGCGGCGAGCATAGCAATAACGGCTAAGACTACTAATAGCTCTACAAGTGTAAAACCATGTTTGCGCATGTAATACGCACCTCCCATTCGTTATAGATTTTTTGTTGTTACCAGCTTTATTAAGCTGGTGTTATCATACAGTTAAAATATACTATCATTTAAAATAATAAGAGACCGGAATATCGTCACTTGCTATACAATTTATTCCTTAATAAACTGATAGCATTTTCTTTTGTGACTTCAATATTTTTAGTCAAAATCTTTGCGGCTTTTAACATTGTTTGATTACTAACTATCAAAGGCAACGATTCATTTACACGCAGCTGACGCACATCGGGATTGTGATAGAAACGCAGCAATGTATGATAAAACATGCTATAATCTGTATTTGATAGCATTTTAGACAATTGCCGATCGATTTCAGCTATTTGTTTAATTTCTTTATTCATCGTAATATCGTTAACCTTTTGCAATACATTTATTATAAATTCGTATGTTAATATCCATTGATGAGTAATTTCCTTATGTCTACTAAGAAAATCCTTAAGCATTTGTTCTAGTTTATCCTCGTCAACATATTTTCTTGCTGCAGAATAAATAAACGCAATTGTTATAGACAAATAATCTTCTTGTGCCTCTAATTGTTGCAATATAATGTTTAAGCATTGCCCTTTACATTTTTCGATTGCATTGACAACATTTTCCGCTGTTTCAGGAGAGCCGGGTAATTTATAAAATTCTTTTGCTTTTTGAGCGATTACCGCCCACATAAGCGTTTCACCTCGTTTAGCCATGTAATTTTTCTCATTGGGGCGGCTAACTTATTATCAAAGACCATATAAGGGGTATTTTTAACTTTCATAAATGTAATGTAATTATCTATATTTTTATTCCAAGGCTGTCCCATGAAACAATTAAACAAACTATCCATCAGCGCCTGGGGCCATATAACAACTCCGGCAAATTTTAATAGTGCCAGCACCTGTTCTGTATCATTTGAACGAACAGCAATCAATGGCAACCAAAAAGGCAATTGTATCAGTCTGCTATGCGTTTTCACGGTCCATGACTGCGGTATTAATCCTAATGGTTGATATTTCTGTTTAATTTCATCAAGGCTAACAACTATTTGACTATCTACAGCAAGATGGGCATATCGCGCAATGTTAAAATCTGACGGTATAAAAATGCTAACATCTTCTAAATGTTTGTCATTACCAATAATTGCCGTATTATTTCTAAATAAAAAAAATGCAGCTTGTGGCTTATCAAGAGCAACAATTTCTTCAAAAATATTGTTATCAAACGCATAAAGTTTGTTTTCAAATAATAAATACTTCATTTCAGATTCACCTGCCATAAATATTTGCTAGCATTAACATTAGCCAAAGCAAAGAAAGTCTCAACTTGCATTTCCGCTGGTTCTGGTACAATAAGACGAGATATTATTTTTGTATCTTCTGCCATCGTATTATAACGATTATAGACATGCTTTGTCATAAAAGCTTTTGGGCGATATGTTACAAATCTTTTGTGTCTAGTTAAACCTCCTGATAAATGTAGCGCAAATAGGGCGTGAAAATCTGTTTGCAATGGAACTCTAATAAATTGAGAGGTGCTATAAAGCCTTATATCTTCACTAAAACCGCGATTAAATTCTATATGTAGCTCATTATAAATTACAATTTCTTCACCTAGCAGCCGCGTAGCAATAATGCCTTTTGCCGCACGAGCAGCAATAAAATCATGATTATTCTTTATATACGCTTTTTGTTGCGTCGCAGTAATTATTGCTAATTTATCAGGTAAATCCATTTCTCTAATTAGCGGAGATAAAAGTATGCTATTTCCAACAATATATCCATATTCTATTTGCCCTTCTTTGCGCGCGGCTGCTACAGGATCCCATTGCCATTCAAAACCACTCCATACGCCCGGAATGTTTAACACGGCAACAGAAGATAAGGCTTCAATTAGTGTTTCATAAAATTTTTCATTCCATGTTTTTAATAATTCTCCGCTTGTATTGCTGGCCTTAATTGATAATTTTGCCTGATATACATTTACTTTTTTATCTGAACCTGTTAATTTTTGGCCTAATAGAACTTTTTTTAATTTATTCCACACCATCTTATTTATTCTCCTCCTTTTTTGCGCTTATAAGATCACTAATAACAACGTCCAGAATAGCAAGGTCTTTTGGCTCAATGCGCGATTTTAAATCTTTTTTATATTCTGCCACTTTTTCCGGATGTGGAATAGCACCTTTGAGATTATCAAAAACACTAGCTAACATTCTTGGGTCATAAGATCGTATCATTTCTCCATCTTCGTCAATCATTTTTACCTCTACCAAAGAATACAAAGATAAGCCATAATATAGCTCCTGCATAATTAGAGTATTATCCTCCGGCAAAGAACCATCATACTTAACAGTTTCAACTATAAGAAAAGGATTTTTGTCACCCAACAAGGCTTATTCACCTCCTTTATCTAGTGCTTAAATATTGATATATTGGATCTGTATTTGCTACACCACCATCAGCGCTGTAATATCCGTCTAAATCCACTGCTTCTCCCGATTTTAACGACGACATTATTGTCGGATCAATGTTGTCAGCCACCGTTGCTGTATTGGTATAAGGGCGAAAGCCAATATATTGCAAACCATTTAACTCTTCTATCCCTATTTGGCTTATTTTCTTTGCCTCTAACACTCCGCATGTGGGACAACCAGCACACACTGCCGGCATATTGTCTGCATCAAACTCAGAGCATTTATGCAAACTCCAATAATCAATAATTGCCCGTCTGCCTCTGTGCGTATATACATAAAGGCATGTATTTTCATTCATTGCAAATTGTTGAATTCTATCAGCATTTTCTTGTATGTATTGCTTCACGTATTCAAGCCCCACTTTATCTTTCACAAAATCAGGCAATGTGTTTAATGCGTCTTGTACGTTATAACACCATGTTCCATCTTGTATATCCCACATCCATGCTTGCAGTGTCACACCGTCTTTCGTAATTGGCTGTGTTAAATCGTCTAATGTTTTTCCTTCGTATGATTGCATGTAAAGAAAATTAATAATATAATTCAATGTTGCCGCGAAATTCTGTTCCTTCATTTGTGGCGCTGCACTTTGCCACGTGCTTGTAAGAGATATAGTAAATAATCCGAATATCAGAAAACTAATTAATATGGCTATTCCTAATTCATCCATAGCCTATTATTCACCTCCTATTGTCATTGGCGTAACGAAAAATACATTTATGTCTTCACTTATATATAAATCACCAGTAGCGGTCGCTTTTTCTGATGTCTTTGTCAGATATTTAATTGGCCCTATTTTTTCTGCCTTGTGTTGTGATAAGGCAACGCTTAGGTTTTCATATTTCCATTGCCCCGCAGCGTCTTTGTATACAACTTTGACGTTTCCAGGTAAGTCAGTCACTACCGCTTGCATATATACCCCCTTTGGTAAATCAAACGGCATCCTTGGCGCAGTGCTTATCGCAATATATAATGTGCCAGTTATGATTATTATCGATATTAAAATACTTGCAACAGCCTGCATTAATGCATTCATATTACATACCACCTCCTACATAAATGTCAACTATTCCTTGCTCAAAATTAATATCCCATAAATATCGCGAATATTTTAATGTGTGTGCCATATTATTATATGCATATCGTTTTGCATATAATTTTAACGTATCCGAAGTATTATGCACTATAAATCTCAAACGAGTAATGCCGTACGCTTCAATATCTATTTGCAATATGTCATATTTTAGAAAACTAAAGAACTTTTTAGCTCCAGTGTCGTTATTAATATATTGTTCTGCAATTTGCATAATTTCTTTTGTGGGTATCCTGTTTATGCAAATGTTAACTTGTCCTTGAGTAGCTGTAACCGTAAAGTTATTAAAATAAAAGTTATTAGGATTAACATCTTGCATTAATTGTGCGTTAAGGCAAAAATTATAAGAAAGCCCATCCTTATTAGGAATAAAACGTGCATCAGTTATAAAAAGATCTGACTGAATCTTATTATTTGCTATCCAATCAAGAAAAGATATATCAACATACTGCGCCACAAAATCTTTTAAATGCTGCGACGTATAATAAGTTTGTTTCATATTAATTTTAATTTCATTGATTTTATTTGTTAAATCATATTCAACGCTTTCTATTTGTGCGCTTGTTTCATCACGCATAGCCATCACAGTAGCAGATTGTTGTAATTCTATCCATGCCAATCCTCCAAGGCCAGCAATAACAATAATTACCAATATTGTAAGCACTACTAGAAAATGAATAATTTTATCTTCAAGCCACATAGCTAATCCCCTCCCAATTTATTAATTGCCACAATAATTATAAATCGAGCACAACAAAGACTTGACAAATGCTTTATTTAACATCCATTGCATATTTGGAAGCGAGATAGTTAATATTAAAAGCAATTTTAAATGTAAAAGATAATCTATTAATATATTCAGTAGTGCTTCCAGGTAAAAGGTCCAAGAAAGAACGTTTTATTAATACATGTTCTAATAACGGTACTAATGCCTTGTAAATATCCATCACAATTTCTTCGGAAAAATCGTAAGAGTATAACGATAATACTGCATCTGTAGCCCCCCACAAATAAGGATAAGTTGCTAAAATAGCCTCTTGGCTTATATTACCACGCTGAATCTCGCTATTCATTACACTTAATGCATTTACAAAAGATAATGCAAGTTGTTGTTGCCTTTTTTGGTCCATTGCAAAAAAGTCAGAAAGATAAATGCGTGCCACAGATTTTGCGATTTCTTCAGGAATGGAAGTAATTTCTGCAATAGATGGTATCATGAGTCTCTTAATATCAAAACCGTAAGCGCCTACTTCTAACGGTATAACATCTAATATCATCAATGCAAACACATGCTGACTAGTTTTTGTAATATCTGTTACCGGCATTTGTGTGGAAAGGGTTGTAGCAACAGATGCTGCTTTTTCTTTAATTGTCGCCAAATGATCTTCCGGTGTAAATGGAATAAAAACTCTTTGCGCTGTTTTTTTCAAATATTCTAATGCTAGTTCTTCTAACGATAAAAAGTTATTATTAGATTTAGTTCGTTTATCTTTAATCGTTACACTATCACTCTCAGGCAAAACAATAGTGTGCTGTTCGTCTTTGTTTTTGTTAATCGTCGGACTAACAGAAAATATTTCTTCAAATATTTCCTTCGGATCTGTCCCGTCTGTCATTGCTTAATTCCTCCTTATATATCGCAATTATTGTTGATAGAATTACTAGCATCGATTGCTTGTCAACATATCGCTGCAAAAACTCACTTGTGCGTTGCGTAATTTGTACATCTTCTGTTGTGGGCGTTCCAGGTACCCATGCAAACTCTTCCGGATAAAATAGTTTATATGTCCTAGCAACATGTGGCGCAATGAGATCATAATTGTCAAACAATGCTTTAACCACCTTTTTTGTGTTCTTGTCATTTTTCTTTTTGGTTTTCACTGTTAGCATATTTAACATCTACCTCCTCCTATGAATATTTATTTTCCAATTATACGTTCGCGGGCTTTACTAATTAAATCCGATGTTACATTTAAACGTTCTTCAAGCTCTTCTTGACTCATTTTTGCAAAAGGATAAATTTCCTGATGTTTTACTAGCCTGTCAATCGCATGCTCATAAGATATAGCGCCCGTAATTACATTCCATAACAATTCTTCATCCATAGATACAAAATTATCTGACCTCCTTGCAATAATGCGTATATTCTTATGACTTATACCATGTTTCATAATTTTATATAACTCCGCCTTGTCTTCCGCTGTTAATAACCAGAAAGAACCTGCTTGCACCTTTTTACCAGATAAATATATTAGCGATTGTTTAGGAAGCTGCCTTACTTTTGTTTCATTTAATAAATAGATCTTTGGATTAGTAAGCAATTCCTTTAACCATCGCCTTGCAAAAGCTAGACCATCAGCGTCACCATCTGCTCTGAAATGTTCCACTAATACTGCCAAAGCCATAACAAATTCTAATAATGCTTCGTAAATATAATAAGGGCCTAAATATGTGCGTTTTATTTTTTCTATATCTTGCCTGGAATATATCGCTCTATTTGACAATTCTTCAAGTCTCTCCTCAAGTCTTGCCATCGTTTCCCTATTTGGTTTGCCGTTTTTGTCAAAAAGCGGTAACTGTATCAGATATTTGGGTTGTACTGCCGGTAATAATGTAAGAAACACCAATGCCGTTGTTACGTTCACCATTTGTTCAGGTGAAGCTTTAAGTTCATTAAGTTTATCAAAGATTGATGGTAAATTCGGCGCGTGAATAGTGGCCATAGAAGGCTTACCAGACAACGCTATTTGGATAAACGCAGATAACATATCCGCGTCTCTGATTTCTCCTACGTTTATCAAAGATGGATCGTGACGCAAGACTGATTTAACAAATGCCAATGCCTTGTTGCGTTTTTTCTCTTCAATTTGTTCTATACTCTCAGCTTGAACAGATAAGTCAAATTGCGAAAATTCTTCAACTACTTCTTCAATCGGGTCTTCCATCGCAAATACGTCAACAACACCTTTATTAAATAACATCTTTTGAAATGTTATTGCAAATGTTGATTTACCTGAATGCATTTCACCGGCAAGATAAATAGCGCCAGATACTGGGCGCGGTGAAAATTGATTTGGCATAATATATAAAGCAAAACGTGGATAAACGGTAGGAGCATGACCCATTTTATACAATGAATCAAGCACACTCTGCGCTGTTCTGATTCTCACTGTCATTGAGGGTGCAAGAATCCCAGAATTACGCGCAAGAATCGCTGTTCTACCAATTGGTATCGTTGCTACACGCAAATCTTGGTTGCCAATTGTTATAGAAAAATCATAGGGTTTATCTAATAATTGCGCCAGTGTTATATCTACATTCTCAATAAGAGATAAAAACTGTTTATAATAAATTGGAAGATATTCTGATTTGTAAAACACATGCTGAGTGCCATCACTAAAGTATATGTTTACTTTTTGCGGTATATCATTTTTTTGATGCAACACACGGAATTTAATCTCATTAAATTTCATTTGCAGAGCTTTATCAACTATTGTTTTAAATGACTCTATCGATCGTTCAGCGTGTCCCAATATTTCTTTGGCAATCGTATGATGGAACTCAAATAATAATTCTACTTTATCTAAAGTTTGTAACCACGTATGAAACACACGCATTAATAAAGCTTGATAAATTCCCGGCGGTAAAAAGTAAAAGAATACTGGCTTGTTCTCTTTTTTTAATTCCATTAAGAATACCTTAAAAGTATCTTGGAAACGAATCGGAGTATCTAATGCCACATATACGTATATGCCGTCATTCTCTTTACGCGTGATTGTGAAAATATTAAGATTAATTAGCTGTTTGTTTTCTATTAAATCCTTGCTAAGTGGCGTATGTACTATTAATTCTGGTGTAGCAGCATCCGGCAGAGAGGAAACATCTCCTAATATATCAATGTTATCAATATTCCACGCTATTTTATCTGCATTTAGTCCAATACCAAATCGCACAATATTACCATTTTTTAAGACATCATTTATAACAGCTTTAAAGAATTCAGAGAAATCAAAATCTTTAATATCTACTTTCTTTAGAGCCTCACGATAATGAAATGCAACATTCTTGATTACATCCGGCTTGTTGATAGTAATATAATATAGATCATCATTTTCTGAATCTATTGTGAAAATGCGAGAGCTTTCAAACATGCTAAATATTTCATTGTGCACATTATCCGATGCACGTATCATAATTTTTTCCTCAGCAACAAGAAATGGTGAACGATATTCTCTTACTGTTTGATCAAGGATAATGTTTTCCTGATGTTCTACAACATTATCCGTTTCTATTACGGTAAACGCCGTATAGTATTTATTGGCCACCTGTTATTCCCCTCCTTTTATGATTGTAGCATATTAAGCACCATGTTTTTATACTGTTCATAAGAAATATACACTTGGCCGTAAACTGGTGGCGAATTGTCTATAGAGTTTCTGATATTAACCATAGGAAGCCTACCATATGCGTGCTCTGTTGGCGGCAGTCCCATTTTTCTTACAGAATACCAATCCATCCAGTCTATAATTTGCACAAGTTCCCCATTAATATGTTCTAATTTAACCCATAGCGTTTGTGTAATAAAGGAAAATGGAAATTCTCCTTCTCTTTCACTGCGAATTAATTCAGCAAAGCGTGGTAATATCTGATCCGGCGCCGAAGCGTGTATCGTTGCTAATGTTGGTAAACCTGAAACAGCATATTGCATCATTAAATAAGCCGTCCTCCCCGTTGTGATTTCTCCAAAAAATACTATTTCAGCGCCTTCTCGCATTACCAAAGGAATGTACTTTACCCAATGCATTTCTGCAATGTCTCTCTGTCTCGCCGGCGGAGGTAAAACCTGTTCTATTGGATCTTCTAAGGTAGATACTGCCCTTAATTCTGTACCTATGAATTTTCTTAATAATGTATACGCTAAAGTTGTTTTACCCTGTTTATAATCACCGGCAATAAGTGTTAAGCCACCATGTTCTAAAATGTTTTGGATTACCTTTTCATCAAGATTTCCATATATTTTTGTGTCAAATTGTTTTAAAATTCTTCCAGTAATGAAAAGCATATCCGTATTTGCCGCCCATGAGATAGTATAACGCCAACCATATCCTTTGTGTCTTATGAAAAATCGAGCATATTCCCAAGCGTGTTCAATATCTGTGTAAATTGTAATTAGTTGTTCTGGAATATTAATACGCAATTTGTCTTCTACTTTTATTTTTTGTGTTTGTCCATGTGTGCGAAGAAAAAAAGTGTCAGATACAAGCTGCGTTCCCTCATTTCCATTTTCAACACGCCAAAACATATCTATTTGTTGCAATTTTAAATCGCCGTTTAACATAAACGTTGGAAAAATAATATCGGTGTTCCACTTAGTGATTATTTGTAGTAGCTGTTTGATTGCCTGTCGCACTTTGCTGTTCACCACCTGACGGAGGAATAAATAAGATATCTAGTCCTTTAAACTCTTTTGGCGTCGGAATATCTACTGTTAATTTCTTTAAATCGTTGTCGTATATTTTATCAAACACTCGCACTGTCGGCGGCGTGATTATTTTTCCCCAAAGATTAACCATGGTAACATCTGTTGAGTTTCCAAACGATGTAGTTACAGAAAATTTCGGGAAAAATAGCGTTAACGCTAATATTAACACGATTATCGAGTAGGATAAAAGATTCTTCTTACGATCTTCATACGTCGTAGTCATTGTGGCTGTCCAAACTGTCGGAAGCAAATATTCTACTGCATAAATTTCTCCACGCTCTTCTGCTTTCTTAATTTTGTTTATAAATTGCTTAAATTTTGATGGAAACGCTATAAAGTATCTGCTATCTTCATTATTTGTAATAGCAGACAATCCTTGTTTGTAAATAATATCCACTTCGTTTACAATACGAGCAATTCCAGTTAACAATTCCACAATGTCTTCCATCGATACAGGATTAGGATTATCGATACGTTGCAATACAAGGCCGGCGTCTTGTGGATTTTTTGCAAGAATACCAAGCTTTATTGCGTCTTTGGCATTAATGATGAATACTAATCTAGTCTTTTGCAACTCTTGTGCAATTTTAGTGATAATGCCACGATAGCGCATTAAAACAGCATTAATTTGCATTTGGTTAGTAATTCCCAATTTTTCCCGCATAAAGGTCTCCAGTGTTTGTGAATCAAATGTAATTAAAATTACGCTAGATAATGTTCTAATCATGCGCAAGAATTGTGAATAAGGCATTACATTATGCTTGTTTTTATTTGATAATATCAATACGCCATTGTATTCTTTTTTATCTTGCTTTAAAACAGAATAAACTAACTCTAAATCTACATTTTGATCAACTGCTGCTCCGATTTGATAAATATTAGGAATTACTACACCAATTTTACTATTTTTGCCCATTATTTACCGCCTCCTTGTGTGCTTTTACAATGACAACTCCACCAATTTGTCCATATTTTTCAAGGGCATCTGAAAGTTTAATTGGCCCATCTATTTTATCGCCACTCATGTTATATACGTCTACATCTACATTTTTGATATTTGGGTCCTTACCATATTCGTATTGCAGTAATTTTAGCGAATAATTCCAAGTAAAAACGGTTTTTCTATCTATCGGATTCTTACAAGGCACAATTGACCAACCTTCGCGTCCGGGACACATATATAAGTAAGTTTCACGCCCTACAATGCTAACATTATCAACAATAAAGAACTTTGACAATCTCTGTATCACGTCTAAAATCCCAGGATTTCCACCGTTACTAACAATGCTATCAGATTGATCGCTATAACCAATTGTGTGTTGATATATATCACCAACTACTTGCTTTCTCTTTGCCGGCGCGAAATCAATTTGTCCAGATGTGATATTTAATTTATCAAAGATATAACCAACTCTGAAATAAGCCCCTTCTGAAAAAACTATATAATTCTTTAATTTTTCCAAATCATTAGTGGTTATTCTATTATTAACATCGTTAAGCGCAGTCTGTATCTGTTGTTCAATCTGTTCTCTTAATGCATAACTTTCATGATTTATTTTAATCGAATCAAAAGTGTTAGTTATAAATGGCGCTGTAAACATATACAGAATAATCAATGCAGCTAATGCGGGAAATGTTACTATAATTGCGGTGGATAATCGCCCATAGTGTTTATAAACATTTGACACCATCACCCATGCGTAAATGCCGATTATTATCAGAATAATTATATTCCACACTATTCCATCACCCCTTCTCTTTATTTCAACTTAATCATAAGCCTGATAGTGCCTTCGCCTGAGCTAAGAGTTTTTGGCGGCTGAATATAATCAACAATATCAGATTTCATCAGCGTCATAATATAATCTGTCGGCGATAGGCCTGAAATTGTAGATAACTCAATAATAATTTCTTTATCTTTCGGCGAATATACTAGCCTGCGAAGATTTGTGCCAAATAATTCATACATTCTTTTAATTACTATTGATGTTGATTGATCAAAGTTTACTGTTTGCAAATATTGCTGTAATTCATTTATGTTTTGCACAACTGGCGATTGCTGCACTGCATAATATTGTTGCGATAGATAAGATTTATATTGATCTAATCTTGTTCTTACATTATCCGCCGCAAATGAAAAGCCAGACATAATTCCAGCAACAAGTAAAATAACAATTGCACTCTTCAAAGCGCTAATAGTATCAGAGTAAACCGCGTCACTATATATGAATGTTTTTAAGTCAAATTTACCAACTTTCTTAAACGATGGCACATCTGAAGCAAGATAAGGCTTATCAAAGGTTGTTGAAACAGACGACTCTTTTAAAATAATCCCATCATAATCGTCAAGCATCTTTACTGTGGCACCCTTTAATTGCGGCGGCGTATTTTTGCTTTGTAAAGCGTTTGCTATCGCACTACGCGACTGTGGATCTGTTAAAACAATTTCAATGTTTTGAGAGGGAAGATTTGCCAAATATTCATCAATACTAGTAAAAGGATTGGATGTGCTTAATTTATATGCAATATCAAAGTAAACCACATAATCGCCTACTTTGCTTATAAATGTCATGTCATAAGCCGAAGCCGCAGAAGAGTGCGATTTTTCTACAATAATGTAACCTTTAGCACTTTCAGATTCTTCTTTAGTTAAGAAATACATAAAAGGAACTGAAATTTTATGATCTGATAACAATTTCTTATCAGTGACTTCAGGAATAACAACAACAAATTTGTTTTGATATGGAGTAATAATTGCATATGTTGCCGTTTCAGACAAACTCTTAAATGTTCCTTTGCGTAATCTAAGATTATAAATGATATTGTCATAACTATCTTCTATTATGAATGTTTGATAGTTAAATAATCGGCCATTTAAATAACTGTGTTGTGGCAAGAGATAAACATCATATTTCTGCGCAGTCTTTTTCTTTGCTTTCTTTTTCTTAGGTTGCTTTTTCTTACTAACTTTGCGCAATTTCTTAACAGTTTGCTTAACTTTTTTGTCTTCTGCAAGGTCAGCAACCGTATCTACAATATCTGTAATATCACTAAATTCCTCTTGAAATGATAGTTCTTGCAATTCTTCTACAAACGCCGAGCTGTATGTGTAAGAAATCAAAATACTGCTTGCTTTATAATTGGATGGAATAGACTCAAAAAATAAGTGATCTACTAATACTTGATATAATTCTTCATCTGTTATGGTATCGCGCAAAGCTAATACTACATCGGAATCAAAACCTTCAGGCATGTTATAGCCGGCAACAACAATATTATTAATCTTTTCTATCGTTTCCGGCAATAGACCACCCTTTTCTTCAAGATAATCAATAATATTTTGCGCCGTAACGCTTACATCCCACTTTTTTACAACAACCAAATCAACACCTTGAAAATCCGGATCACGATGTAATTGATTATACGCCTTTTTATCTATGAAAAATACGCTCATTTCATCTCATTCCCCCTTTTTAAATAATTCTTTTTCCGTCGGCAACGGTATAACATGTAAAACATCTTCAGGACGTTTGCCTTGTCGCCTCATTGTCTTGCTCGTGGCATCTACATTAACTATAATGCGTTTTAAGAAATTATTAAATTCGGTTTCCGTAACTGATTTAGTACGCCCAACATAAATATAAATTTGTAATCTCTTTGTTTCTACATTTTGGATAACATCTTCCGGTGTAATAGGGAATAAGGCATACTGGAATTTAGAACTAGACACAAGCATTGTCAATAATGACTTGAGATTATCAAATATATCGTCATCAGGGCGCACATTGTCTTTAATTAGCGGCACTACTAATATTAAGTCATCATGCACTTGTCCAAAGAGAATTGGCTCTTTCATAATATCAGTATATTCTTTATTTTTCGTATCTAATCTGTCTCGGCGTTGTAGGTAAGCAAAGCCAAACTTTTCAAGCCACCATGGATTTTTCTTGTTGCTAGCTATTAATCCAAGATGAATGAGAGAAATTGGGGCTGCTTCTGGATAAAGAACGTCCTCTGTATATTTGTCCCACTCCTCTTCTATTTGCTTAGGAACAGCTAATTTATTCCATCCATACAATTTTGTATAATACGGCTCTGTATCAATGACAACATTAGCTTCCTCTAATACAGATGGGAAAAATACACGCGCGCCAAGAATATCAAGCGGTATGCGCATTTGTACATCGTCAAGCTGTAAATCACGCAATTTGGGGAATCTATCTTTATACCAATACGCATGCGCTCTATAGACTGTTTTGTGAACATGTAAATAGTCTCCTACTGCTAACGTTCCAAGCATGTTAATATTGTCCTTTAAAACACTACGCAATTGTTCGACATCTTCTTTAGAATCAACATTAAGAATAATTCTTTGTGGAGCAGCAGACATCGCCGCAGCAAATGCATCTTTTTCTATGCCAAATTGCGCAAAGCTCTGGTGAGAAACTACAATGCCTACGCCGAACTTACGCAACTCATTTAACATTTTACTAAGCAACAAAGGCGAAGAAAACATAGAGCGCGCCTCATCTATTACAAAGTAAATTAAAGGCCAATCATTTTCTACCCAATCTTTGCGTTTATAAGCATATTGTGTTATTTTGGAGAAAATAAAAGACGATACAAGCATAATGTATTCGCTGTCAAATTGTAAAGGAAATGTAATAGCAACAAGCCTGGGCTGCGGCGTGAAGAATATTTCATCAAAATCAAAATCACCAACTAAGAATTGCTTATGAGTGTCTGTCCTTTTAAGTGTTTCTAATTTACCTAAAATACTAGCTCTTAAGGCTGCTGCATGTTCTCCTTTAGTGTTAAATATCCCCTCTAATGCATACATTTTTTCTTGAATATTTTGCACTATCGGACGTAAGCGATAATCCTGCGCAGCATGCGTAAGAATTTGTTGACGATAATCAACATCAACTAACACGCTAATTAAATCATCAACAGTAGGATTATCTAATAAGCCCACCGTTTGAAATGCTGCAGATATTGCGTCTTCTACATTCTTAGACCACATTGTTACAGGACTACCAGATCTTTCTCTCGTCGCAAAGAAACCTCTGAAGCCTTGAATAATAATGTTAATAATTGCATCATAGTTCTGATGAATATTTGGATCTGTTAAATCTACTTTTGGCAATAGGCGCAAACCACGATAACCAGGCATAAGAAACACTGGATCTGTAAAATCCGGCGCATAATTGTAAATATCAATAGACATGTCATTGTGTGGCTCTAATAAAATAACAGTGGAGCCTTTATATAATGCCTCTATTGAAAAAGCCTTAAGAAATGCTGACTTACCTGAACCGGTAGCACCTATAACATGAATATGAGGAGCCCTTACTGTGTCAGCGTTAGATTGAATAGTAATAACTTTACCTTTTGAATCAGTGAACTGTTTTACATACTTTTTATTGGGCGAATAGCGAAGTATGCCAACATCAGTAATTTCACCTTTATTTAGCGCATAACCGACTTTTATGGCTGCTTTTGTAGAGGCATCATCTGGCTTGCCCGGCGGAGACGTAAACGCTAGTTCTGTTAACAAATTAGGCGTTGGATGCTCAACGATCTTAGTTTTTATCGTAGCCATTAAAAATGCTAATTTACTCGCCTCTTTTTCACTTAAACGCTTCTTTTGTAATGCTTTTTCTACTTTTTTCAACACCTTTGGAATATTAACAATTACTTTTTCATTAGGAAGGCGCTTATAGAGCGGTAATTCTTTTACTTTCTTTGGAATGGTGGAATGGGTGCTTATATATTTTTGATAATCTTTTGTCATATCATTCATTAACATGTCAATTAGAGCGTTTCCCTTTGGTAATCCTTTTATTTCTTCGTCATATATAGAAGGGGCCTCTATAAAATCAGTTAAATCCTGATACATTTTCTTAATAAGTTTAACAGCCATCTTACTGCGTGCTAATTTACGCTTTGGTATTTTTCCAAGATACTTAAAGAAAAAGTAATCTAAAGATGCAAACGGTAAATTAGCCTCTTCTGATTCAGTGGCCACCGTCGAAGCGTTTGCCGGGAATAACATAAAAGTAGCCAACTCATTTTCAGAAGGCAATATAACAGCTGGCTCAAAAATACTGCCAACAGCGCCGTTATATGCGCGAAAATCCCATAATTTACCAAGAATTGGCACCCTCATTGTAGTAGTAAACTCAGCAACCGGCGGCAATTGCGATACAATATCACGCCCTCGATATCTTATTTTTAATAAGAATTTACCTTTACTTTTTCTTGTCCAAATAGAGGTTTTCCACAAAGGCCTAAAAGTAATTTGCATCGCTTCACCAGTTTTAACGGCATAATGCAACAACTGAGAGGCCGGATCAATAACAGTATCAATACCCTTTTCTAGTCTACTTTGTGGAGTTCCCTCAACTGCTTCATCAGATACGCTCCAGTCTTCAATCTTTACTGAATCTTGCTCTAATACGATTTTTTTCAGTTTCACAAGCGCTACATTTTTCATGTCATAAGGCTGAAACATATATTTGACATATGCGAATTTTTTATTGCCAGCGCTCATTTCTTCAAGCACTTCTGTAAATGTATGCTCGTATTCTTTTGGCACGCCCAGATAAATGCCCAGCGGTGTGTATTGCCACGTAATTGATGGCGGCGGTACTATGCGATATTTAATATAATCCCACCACGAAGCACTGTCAGGCACTGCTAATTGATACGAAGTATTTATTAGCCTTTTTACCATGTCTACTTGAAATGTAGCTTTGGCAGCAGGAATAATTTTAAACCATACCTTTGGGCGTGCGTCATACATTTCAAACCATATAAAACTAATAACTTTCCATGCCAACCACAGCAAAACTAAAAATAACAAACCTTTTAATATTAGTATTAGCGCCGTTTGCGTGTTACCAATATTTACCGATGGCAAATGGTCTGTTACGTTACCAACACTCGGAATCCCAAACGTGTGCTGCCATAAATACCACCATACTTTTATGGCTTTAATAAATGGCTCTCCTATTACGGTTTTTATATCCATGGCTTACATAATCACCACCTTTTTTATGTTGTTCTGTAAACATCACGAAACTCTTCCGGTACATTTTGAGATATCGCCCTCACTTTAATGTCGCTTGGATATAAAGGTAAATAAAAAGTATCTTTGCTATTTGTGTACATTTTTATTACATTGCCAAAAGTTGGTGTTATCATTGAAGAAAACAGCAGATAAGGATTAAATTGAAACGCCAAAGCGCCGTGATCTCGTAGAATATTGAAGTTTTTAGAAGCCGCAATAAATGGATCTACTTTTTTAACAGATTTTTTAGATTGAGCTGGGCCAGATGCAAGCACTTCGTCTAACATTTCTTTTGTTTTCCGTAAAGTTCCTTCATCAACAGCGCCCCAGAAAATCATTTTTAACATGTCTCTACCATCATTGAGCGGCTTTGTAATCGCAAAATACAATGTATAAATATCGTTTAAAATTTTATCCGTATTAATACCGTCTACATAAGGCCATGTAGCAGGATCTCCGCTTTGTGAGCCTATAGGCAGTATGCGCTTTGTTAATTCATACGGATGCAAATCATCAATATCACGCGGCCTATCAGAAAAATAATAATAGATAGACGTTTGATAAGGTGTTTCATCTGGTGATACTGACCCGGCTAATGCAGATAGTAAAATAAACGACGATTTAGAAAGAAATGTTGGATAGGATGTGGACGCAGTAGGTTTTTGAAAATAACCAACTTCTTCAGCAAATTGTGAAATGGCCGGAATTACATTAGAGTTTAATGTGCGCAAAATTGTTACATACGCTGGCATTGCAATAATTTTCTCTGCCCCACTGTATTGTAAAGGCTTATAATTTAACGGCACTTCTGCATATTTATTTGCTGCGGCAGTGAAGGCTAATACAGACGCAGGCGTAACTCCTTGCACCCTAAAAATCATATAATTGTTAAGACTTTCATATGTTAGTATGCCTATCATATGCCCCGCCATGGAAATGTTTGAAGCAACAGGAATTAACGTTATTACTGGCACATAATACGTTAATACTGCGTATTTATAAGAATTTCCTATACCACCGCTAAAAATATCTCCTCTCGGCACTTTTATGAAAAATAAAAAGCCATAAGAATACATTCGAATCATAGGCTGAATTTTAAGAAAACCTGATACTACCAATGCATCTTCTTCATCAGTCGGATATACGAAAGCACTTTGCCATACTTTTCCTCTGTGCGATAATGGTATATACAAGCGATGGTCCAACTTTAATCCCTCCTTAAAATTTTATCTTTTTTCACTGTAATTATACTTTTGCACAACATATGTTTTCATTACCTTAAAACTTTAATAATACAAAAACAATATAGCATTCACTAGCATTATGTGGTATAATTATTGTGAGCAAGACGGAGCGGTGACCGAGAGGCCAAAGGTGCCCGCCTGCTAAGCGGGTGAACAGTTCAAAGCTGTTCCGAGGGTTCGAATCCCTCCCGCTCCGCCAATAAATGCCCAGATAGCTCAGTGAGGAAGAGCGGGTGATTCGTAATCACCAGGGCGCGGGTTCGAGTCCCGCTCTGGGCTCCAATGTGTTCGGGGTGTAGCGCAGTAAGGCAGCGCACCTGGTTCGGGACCAGGGGGGCGTGGGTTCGACTCCCACCACCCCGACCAAAATCCCTATCTGCTTAAATTCCAATTGTCTTTTATGCTGTCTTCAATAGCGTTTTGATTATTCTCTTCTTTTCCAAAATATTCAGGCATTTTCACGGCAAGCACCCGCAAAACAATGTCTTTATGCGCTTCTATAAGATTTTTAAAATTTGTTTCTACCAATTGACAAAACGCCCGAGCATTATCATCAAAAAATAATCGTTTTTTGGCGATAAAATATGCTGCAATTAATTCTTCTTGTTGATTAAGCCCGGCATCTGCAGATAAATATTGATTAAGAATCGGTTTAGCTAACAATTGCAAACTTTTATAAAGATCCTGTTGCGTTTTATTTAATCGTAATTCTACACTTTTTAGTTTCTTTTCTTTTTCTTTGATTGCCTCGTCTTTTTCTTTAATTACCTCGTCTTTTTCCTTTAGCTTTTTATCCTTTTCTTTCAGCTTCTTTTCCAAATCATTTATAACCCTTTCATAATGTGCCAGCCCGGCGTCGACCAGTTCTGCGGCCACATCAACTTCTTTTTCTACATCTGATAAAATTTGTTCTCTTGATATCTCCGTTTGCATGGCGGCAACAAGTTTAGGGCGTTTTTGAATTTTATCAGCAATCGTATTAATATTTTTTACAATTGCATCAATAGTTTCTTTATCTATTGCATACTTACGCATAATTTCTTCAGCATTTTTCCATAATTGTTCACCGACATCATCATATCCTAACATTTGCGCAACAAAGGCTCCGCCAACCAAAGAAGTGAATTCTTTCAATATCTTTTTATTAGCCTTTTGTGTGCCGGTATTTTGTGTTTGCAATTTAGTTATCGCTTGTTTTTCCAAGAGCTTGCCACGTATTCCATAAATTTGCGCCACAACGTCCGCCATTTTCTTTATTCTGGCTTTTCCGATGCCAATAGTTAGTACTGGCAGAAACACTTTTATTAATTCGTCATCGAGCAAGCCTCTAGTCAACGCCATCTCAGCAAGATTAGCCACCGCAATAAAATACTGAGCATCTAGTCGACTGAAATTAGAACTATTTAATTCTTCTTCTCCTTTTAACTTCCCAAGCGCTTTTAACAGTATTATTGCCGCTTCTTTATGCCGCCCTTCAACAGCATATTTTCTAAACACTTCTAACGACGCTTCAATGTCTTTGTGTGTCACAGCATAATTTGATCCAACAATGCTTAATAACTCGATTTCCTCTTTGTTTAGTCCCATAAATGTGAATTCACTTGTATAGTCTTCAAGTCCGTTTGATAGTGGCGTGAGAATGTCTGAAATAAACCATTTATGGTAAACAACGCTAATATCTTCACCTTGCTGCACTCGTGATAATGCATCTGCTAACGTTAATTGTCCCATTAATGAATACAAAGCTGAAACCATTAATACATTGTAGTTATTATTGTCTGAAAAATTCGGTATAGAACGATTAATTACAGACTCAGCAAACTGTTGGACAAATTCGTCTTTTTCCGCTTCAGATAAATCTTTCCCCATTTTATCTAAGTATCCATAAGCAAACGACTTTAACTTTTCTTCGTCCGTTACATTTGGCGGAAGTTTTTTGAAAACGTTAGAAATTAATTTATCAAATGTTTCTTGACTTGTTATCTCACCTTTAAAGGCAAAGTATAGAACCGTGTTAGAGTAATTTCTTAACATATCTGCAATCAAATGCAGCCTCGTATAATCTCCATGTATAAGATCTAGCGCTGCCGCCGCTGTTACTATCATATGCATAATTTCTCTAATGTTTTCTTTTGTTTTCTCCGACGTCTTCCTTTTTCTTGCTTTATTACGTTCTTCTAATTTTTTAACAACTACATCATCTTTGTAAATAAATGCCAATTCTCTATAATTCATCCACCTGCCAACTATTAACTCATCAAACACTTTCGGCAATCCGCTCGTAGCCATAACCATTATTTGACCGTTTTTGTACATAATTTCCGCGGATATATTTTTTCCAACTTGTACACTAATTGCTTTGCCCGGGTCTCCAAATGTGAAGATGCCAGAAAGAATTGTAGACATAGCGGCTTGTATATCCGTTAAAATGTGCGTCGGTATTTGAGAAAGGACAATTTCATCCTTTATTTTTTCATTGTCAATATTTTCTTTTGCAAATGCGGAAAACAGCAGATATGAATTGTCTTTTTTGGTAATAACAAAGCGATCGCTATTATTGTGGACATGAAGCAAAGCATTAATAAAGAGAGCATCTACCATATGCCCATATTTGGTGGCAAAAGTGTTGAAAAATCTAGTATATGCTTCCAATGTTAAAATGTTTTGTTTTTGCGTATTAATTCTTTCCTTTGTCTTGCTTTTGATTAATTGGATATTGCGATTTGTAAAGGAATTCATTGCTATTTGCACGCCGGAATGAATTGCTAATGTTTCAATGCCATACGCCATAACTACTAATTTTTGATAAGGCTCTATAATATTGCGCCACAATTCTTCGTTTCTTTTAAAGTCGTATTTGTCAACTATTGAATTATATTTTGCCCATGCTTTTTCTAAAGCATCTTTATTGTCAGCAAATACGATCATTTTCACTAATTCTCTTAAGTCTTCCTGTAATCGGCGTGCAATGGTAGGATTTTCAAATGTGTTTTCTTCTGGTTTTATGAATATGTCTTGAGAGGTTAATAATTCTGCAGTTTTCTTATCAGTCCATTGTCCGTTTTCTAATGGTAAATCAATCCCCATCGCTTGTGCCCTATCTAGAATAAAACTATCTAATAAACTTTTACCGCTTGTTATCGCATACGGGTCATAGAATGGGCGCAGTGTTATATCATTGAAAATGTGAGGCGCATTTGTTAAAATCCAGTCTAATAACGCCATCACCAGCTGGTAAGCGTCTTCTTCGGCAAAATTTGCAACTATGTAATCAGGGTCCTCAGGGTCTTCAATAACTGTGTTTTTATTATCAACTGCTACTGTTGGAGAAATATTAAGCTCTTTCCATATTTTCTTAGGCACGCGAACTTGTAAATATTCTTTGCCTCTGCCTTTCTTCGCCACGCCAATAGTAATTACCCAATGGGAACCAATATATCTGGTGGCTTGCTCTTTGGCGTTATGATCGGTGGTATTGTCTACTTCATTTTTAATCTCTATAGCCATGGCATTTATAAAAAGATCTGTTCTTCCTGCGTGAGTGGTTACCTGTGAAATCGGCGCTAACAAATAAAACATTGCTCGTAAAACATGTTCTAGATGCGATTCGTACTTATAAGGCATGTTATCTCTTGCACCTCCTATTTTAATGGGATTACACTTAATAATATAGAATATGACTTTCCAACAAAAAAACAGAAAGGCCTTCACAAAAACAACAGAAAAAAGAACGCTTTACAAATGTAACATATTTGTTTCCATTTCCGGTGGCACAAATTTTGCGGCTATATCTGCACTATGTTTAAGGTTGTCTAATAATTCATTGCCTAAACCACCTATGGCCGGCATGTTATAGAGATATATAGGTGTATATGGATTTTCGTCTGCTAGTGTTGCAATAATATTTGCAAGCTCATCATTTAATCCCTCTTCCCTGGCACGCTGAAGGCCGTTTTCTGTATTTGAATATTGCAAAAACATCTTTTTATCGTATCCAAACATTATATTTCCAGTGACTGCAATAATATCCCACATATCACCGCTTATTTTATATACTTTATATTGATCTGTAGAATGTTCGTTAAGATAATCAACCTTAACATTGCTTTGTTCAATAATACCTTGTTCTTGCAAAATTTCAAGGACTGCCCCCCATATGCCGGGATATTCCACTATTAACCGCGATCCGTCTGTTATTTTAAATTGTTTACCAACCTCGTAATCCAATGTTGTAGTGTCAATTGAATAAATCCAATCTGAAAAAATAAGAAGGCGGTCAAGGCTTGCAATATGGGCTATTGTAATCGGACGCGTACCTGTAACCATTTGATCTATTGCATTTTTTGTGTTCAAAGTAATTAATCCCTTTTCATACGAAGTAACAAATGATACATGCTCTATTTCCGTTTGCAAGTCAAGCCACGCCCAATTTGCGCGAAATCGCTCATAATTTGCCGAAATAGAGGGCGTTAGTGCTAATTTATGTATTGCCATATCTAATGCCTCGCTAGGGGTTATTGGCACAAATTGACCAACAGAATTAAAAAGATTACGAGCCCAAAATAGCATCTCTTCTTGTTTTAAATTGGGGTCTAACAAAGTATACATTGCATCTAGCTTGTAGGCTCCGGTGTCAATATGTAATTTCATTCCTATTATAAACATTTTCAATTGACGGCGCACAAATAGCGTGTCAGGTGTTATTTCTTCAAATTGTTCCGGCATCCACTGCGCACTAAAAGAGCCAAACAATTTCCACATTAAATGTGCATTTGGTGTATGTTGCACTTCAAAAGAATAAGATGGAGAAATAGAATATTTGTTGGCTAATATTTTCAATACATGTTGATAACTTACATCGTTCTTTTTTAGCGATATCATAAACACATCAGAATACTGTTCCGGCACAATCGGAGGCAAATCGCGAAATTCAAATATTTGCCATTTTTCAGCGCCATAATTGTCAAGCGTTACTTCGTAAAATTCATTATCTACAAAATAAGTCGGTACTGATATCGTTAAGTCAAACGTTTCTTGTTTCTTTGGCTGCTGTTTCTTTTTTCTAAAAAAATTAAACATATATGCACCCCCTCACATAAATTCTCTTGTTAATTATAAAACAATATAGCATCATTAATAACATGTTACAACCACAAAAAAAACAAACATATTCTTTGTTACCAGGGATTACAATTTTGTAAAAATAAATTAAAATCTTATAAATCAAACAGCAAAACCATCAAATTTGCGTCCATCCAGAAAACTCTACTTTATACATGTGCTTTTTTATAAATGCAACGCCGAGCTATTCTGAGGATATATTTGTAGTGCAATATCTCTTAGCCATTCGTCAATGAATTTTTGCCACTCATGTTTTTTAATACGCCCGGAAAATTTTGGCGGCTGTTCTATTTCAAATTTATCATCAACATTTTTGATATATTGATTTATGAAACGCTCAACGCCTTTAAGGATAGATTTATACTGTTTCTGCGTAGCTTTCTTGTTCGCAATGTGTGTTAAAAATTCATCAAACCAATCCCACTGTATTTTTCCTTCTGATAAAGCTTTAAGAAAATAAAACAGTGGACTGCTAGAAAACTCTTTTATCCAAAGCATATATTTAATAGCCACATCCCGCGGTGAAGCAAACTGAATTACTTTTTCGGTTATGATGTCAATGTATCGATCGCGCAAAGCATAGTTATTACCATCATATTCGTAAAAGCTAAGAAATAACTCATCAATCCAATTATTAGCCGGGATTAGCGACACAATTTCTTCCATTTCTAATTGAGCCAATACTGTAGGCATAAAACGATAATATTTATCAGGGCGACGAGTAAAAACGCTTCCAATAATAGCCGGGTCTTTTCTTATAATTGCTGCGCCACATTGAATAGCCTGATTTCTAATACCTTCTGGCATATATTCCACGTCATCAAATACCGCCGCCAAGAATAATAACCAATTTGGTGATACGAGATCTACGGTCGCTAAATCTTCCTTAATTTTTGCAAAAATAGCATTAATGCGTTCAACTAATGCATCGCTTATTTCTGCTTCGATATAAGTTGCGGGATCAAGAGTAAGAATATTTGTATCTGGCCAGAACACATTTCCATTATAGAAAGATTTGATAAATTTATCCCGATCGTTTTCTGTTAACAAATTACGGGTGAATAATAAATATTCCATTCCTATTGGCGGCGGAAAAATAGCACCGGGATAATTATTTGTAGATAAGGAAAACACAGTCTCCCACAATAATTCCTGATTACCAAATAATTTCTGTCGTTGCGCAATGTCTTCATACATCGCTTCTTTAAATAAATCCCAAAAATTAGAGATTTCGCTAGCACTTTTAATACTATACATGTTTTTTGCACGTGTCACCGCTTCTTTTGCAGTATTAACTTTGCAAGTTTTTAATAGCTCTTCTGCTTTCTTGTAAGTAAACAAAAAATACTCTAAAAAGTGATTAGTTACCATATCAAACACATATACCATATTTATATCACCCCACATCCTATTATAGAAGTCAAGCATACATTTTCAATACAAAAATTTACTTACATGTTGCCGCACAAAAATAAACTTTCAAATTATTTTGCATTCGTCTTTTGTTGTCTTCTTAAAGCTGCAATAGTACGCAATACCTGTCCCACATCTACATTAATATGATAATTACTTAAAAATGCACATTTTTCTTTTGCAACTTCATAAATATTTCCTTGTATATCATCTTGCATGGCATAGATGATTAATGCAATTAACACTTCATCATTCTCATACCAAGTACTGTTTACCATTATTTCAATAACCTGCTTTGAAACAACTTCTTGCACATCGAACCACAATAATAAAGCTATTGGTATTGGAAAATATTTAAAAATTTGCCATTTCTCTTGCTGATCAGCTACATTCCATATAGACTTCAAAAACGAATATAGATAGCGCGGTCTGGTTTGTAAAAGATTGTAGACAACAGCTCGGTCTTTTATCAACGAGCGAAACAAGAACATATAAAATTTCTGACGTTCATTATTTTTTAAATACGTTCCGGTAACAATTGGCATATAATCACTATACTGCATTAGGTATCCTTTTTTCGATAAAACTGTAAAAAATGTTACAGTTTGGTAACGGCCTATTGTATTAGATTTTTCCGATAGTGTTAAAGTTTTAGCCTTTATTTTATTGTCAACATTTGATAAATACGGTGACATAGAAGGAAGGCGCACGTTATGAAATAATGCTTCAAAAATTTCATCAGTAAGTTCCAACAGGGATTCCACTCCTTTGTGTTCAATGTCCTTATGCATTTGAATAATCTCATCGTATGACATATCATGCAAAATTCCGTGCAATATTAGAATATCAATAGGGGTAAGATTGTCTATTTCAATACGATCAATAATATCATCAACAGTTACATATTTGCTTAATGGCGCAGAATGATCGACATTAAACCATTGATTGTGTGGCATCAAATAAAGTGGCAGCAGCGATGCATTAGTTATTGCGTCTGATCCTACGGCATATGCCATGGAAATAGGATCTGGTTCAATATTATTTTCTATTGCTGTAGAAATAATCCATTCCACAAACTTTTGATCCGCCACCTTTTTAAGCCTGTCTGTATAGGGCAATATGGCAGCGATGCTTTTCTTAATTTTGTATTCTGGATACTCACGATTCGGATTTTTCCACTTTGCATATATAGGAAAAAGATATTTTAAAATGCCGGTAAGACGATAACAAACAAAGTTATTATAATCAAATAACAAATCATCTAAAGTAACAGACAAATTGGTTATTTTGAAACTTGAGAAGTTTGGCCAAAATATTGCATTAAGCGCCCTCCATCGCACGCACAAAGGTAAATCCAATACGTTATATGAAATTTGCGATTTTAAAAGATCTGTTAATACTAACAAAACAACATCAGGCATGTTAATATGCATTTTTTCAATAATCCATGAAGGTTGTACTATAATTTGACTTCGATAAAAGGGTAACCATGGAAGAAAAGTGTTAATTGGTTTTATATCTCCAAACAAATTCCACCCTCTGCGCAAGATGCTTATCCCCCTTTATTTGGTGGGCCGTGCAGGAATCGAACCTGCAACCTCCGGATTAAGAGTCCGTTGCTCTGCCAGTTGAGCTAACGGCCCGCCAAATTATAAGCTATTTTCTGCAATTGGTGGAGCCGAGGGGATTTGAACCCCCGACCTTCTGCGTGCGAAGCAGACGCTCTCCCAATCTGAGCTACGGCCCCACCCTTTCATTATAAGTATACCATTATTAAAGCTCAATTGTATTCTATCATGTCCTTAATATCTAACAAAATATTCATTACAATAAAAACTGCCAAAGTCCACGCTGCGCTGTAAATTATCAGCATTGAAAGCCAATTCGTGCCAATAATTTTAATATCTCCATGTAATTCTTTGTGCACGCGCATTAACGGATCAACATAATAAAGATTCCATTTATAAGCATCTAATGTTCCTGGTATTTTAACAATACATACATTTGAAGAAATAAAATTATTACAACTTTCAAGATTTATTACGTTTCCTCTGACTGGTTCATAGTAAATAGTACTAGCCATCCAAAACTTAATATTTCCGTCACATTCTGCCGCCGCAAGCTTTCCCACTGTTTTATTGCAATTTATGAACGAATATCTTGTATCATTGTGTGGATTATCTACCCTCCATAAATAGCCAATCTTTACAACGTTTTTATTATCTTTATATTGAAAGGATAGATATGCCTGCGGTGTTAAAAAACAATGCACAGAATATACATCATTGAGAAATTCAATATCGCAATTATTTTTAAATTCCCAATCTGTTAACTGCGGTGTATAATAGTCAACTTCAATTGTAGCCAGCCACACCTTGCTAATGCCATAAATGGACGCGCTTTCTTTGGGCTCTGGAGTAGCATAAAATAAAGCATAACGATTATTGTATTCTGCGACCAACAAACGGCCATGAGTATTAAAAAGAAACACTGCAAGAACCACATAAAGAATTAACAATAACAGAAAAAAATTAATTACTGCAAATAAACGATCTTGTAAACTCATTGCACTCTACACCTCTTTATATAATATAGACATAAATTGCTTTTGCATTTCCTCGTTATCAAGAGGTGTTAAAGAATTAAAATCGGGCAAAATTCTATATGTGCTTAATATTGCAACAAATGCGGCAAGATGTGGCATCCAAAAATCTGTTATATATTTACTATCCTCCCAATCTCTTTCATTGCCAAAGAATATTGAAACTGTATCAATTTCTTGCTCTCTCAAATAATCTGCAAACATTGCCCATGTTAACAACACTTGCTGCGACACGTTATAACGCCTTGAAAGCCACGCAACACGTTTAGCTATATAAGGGGGCACCGAATCTAACGTTCTATTACCAATACTCCACAACAATGCAACGCTTCCTCGTTTAGCCGCTTGCAAAAACGCTGCAGGGCTCCATGCGTATTTAATTACTTTTTTCTTAATAAATTGCTTCACCGCCGCTCTGCCAAAAGAAAGAGCCGGCCTGCCTGAAAGAGTCTTAACTGACGCAACAAAATTAGCATGTAAAACCGCATATTTAGCCAACTTTATTGGAAAGTAAATTACATCGCTAATACTATAACAATATTCGTCAGCACATACCGGCACAAAATACACAGGCTCCGCCAAGCGCAAACGCTGTAGCAATGTTTTATCTGTTACAGGAAATACAATATCATCTACACCAGAATTTTTCTTGGCTATTTCATACCCCTCCTCATATGCATCAATAATCCATTGCGGTGTAATATACTTTATATCATTCGGTACCGGTAAATCATATTGCTCTGCTAGCCTTGCCGCCGCTTGCTCCTTACTAATGCCTTCTATTCTTGCTACAAATTCCACAGGCCCGCCCCTCGCCCCACAACTAGCGGCAAAACAAAGAAATCTATTAGCATCTGGACGTATATAAAAAGATGGATTCTCATCGTCATGAAAAGGACAATGCATAAGGTATCCTTTACCTACCTTCTTTGGAGAAAAGCCATAACTAGTAATTACTTCAACAATTGGCACGTTTTTGTTAATTGCTTCAATAAATTTGCCGGCATTCAATTGGCTACTCACCTCTCTATTTAATAAAGTATACCGCTTATTGTTAGCTCTGTAATGATTTATTATTTTTATTATCTTTCTCTGCCCTATATTCAATTAACTTTTTCCTTGGTAAGTCATTATTAGAACATATCATGTCGTCATAAGCGTGTATTTGCTATATGAAATCACAGAAATCTCTTTCTGTCAGTTTAAAAAGTCCTGAAAAATATCGTATCTTTTGGCACCTCCATAGTGCGCAAGTTTGTTACGACTTTTTTGTCAATAACCTGAATATCAACATTATCCCATACAATTATATCATAATCGCGAAACAAGCTTGCGACAGCTGCATCAACGAAATATGTGGCATCAGCGCCTAATTCAAGTGTTGATTCTATAGCGAAATCTCTACCTTCAACAAAGCCATTGTTTTTCAATAAACTAATAAGGCTATCCTCACCATATCTAATGCGCCAAAATTGCACAGTATGGTCAGACGCGTTAACATCAATATAAATAGCCCTTTTTGCTGCGATATCGGCCACGAGCAATTCATCATCGGCATAATTTGCGGAGATTTCCTTTTTTAAAGAAAACCAATATCCATCTACATCTCCACCGCGATAAGCAGTAAAGCTAATATTATGTTGTTCTTTTACGCCGCCCAATGTAAGAAAGCCATAATAAGTATTGCCATTAAATTTACGATGTTCTGGTGTTCCAACAGTATAATGCTTTCCATCAATATATCCAACAATTGCATTGTAATAAAACTCTTTGATTAATTTTTTCACTTCTTCACTCCATGCGCATTCTAAAACCTTATTAATTCCTGCACAAAATTTGCCATTTCTACCGTTCTGAACGATAAAACTATAATTAACTTCGTTATCCTGCCGGTTTGCACCAAAATAAATAAGAATAGAAATGGATTCGTGCACATAATCAAAGTTGTTCTTTGTTTTATTAACAATATAAAGATCTGCAAAGTATAGCAAAATAACCCCCCCTTTTCTCTATAATTATATCACGCAGAATTAGTCTAATATCATCAAAAAACATATAAACAAAAAAGCTTTTTATTATTTAGCAGCTTGGAATTGTTCGCTTAATAATGGGTGTTGTTCAAGATATTCTTTCATTTTTTGGAATATAACATTCTCGTCACGGTGTTTAAATGCTACGTCTATCATAGAATAACCGCGCACAGCTTCTTTTGCCCCATATGCTGCAAATCCGACAGAGCCTGCAACGGCAAGCAATGGATTAATAATTCCCAACAAATATATGGAGCCAAGCGCACCAATAGCAGAGCCTATAAGTCTCTTTAATACAATTGGTTTTGTTGTCTTAAGCGATGTCATTGCAATAGAGGCCTCAAGATTCCACACCTGATCTTTATTGTTTGCATCAATAGCTGCAACAACAGTGCCATCTACCCCAATAACACGAAATTGATTAGTATCTTCTTTGTATTCCACAACTAATGGGGTGTCTTTCAACATCTCGGTATACATTTTTGCGCGCCTTTTTAAAGAATTTTGTTTCATTTTCTTGAAAACGTTCATGTTTACATCCCCTCCTTTTACAAAAATAATAGCAATTTTAAAGAGAAGTTTATACCATGTTTTTTAATTGTTCCTCTGTAATGATTATTACACCATACTTTTTTGCTTTCATTAACTTGCTGCCGGGATTTTCCCCGACAATTAAATAATTTGTTTTCTTTGTGACACTTTTTACTACTTTTCCACCGTGTTTAACAATCCATTCTTCTATTTCTTTACGTGGTCTGCTTAAAGTGCCGGTAATAGCAAATGTTAGCCCGTTTAACGCACCTTCGCTATCCTGCCCGTCCTGTTTTCTCATTACAACACCGGCCGCATCCAGTTTTTTAATAATTTCCCAAGTATCTTCATGACTAAAAGCATCGATAAGAGATTGTATTATAGTATTGCCTATTCCTTCAATATTTTCCAGTTTTTGCCGCCATTCATTTATTAAACACAATAACATAGCCCATTGCCTGTCCGAAAGCTTTTCTATGCCTTTCTTCTTAGCATTAACCAGTTGCCATACGCTATTGTATTTGTCAAATATTTGTTTATCAAACGCAACATTAGATTCGGCACAGCGTTTTTGCAACAAACTTATATGCAATCCTAATTCATAAATATTATTGAATTCTTCTGTAATATTTTGCGCTGCCTGTTTTCCAATATGCGGAATGCCCAAAGCATAAAGAAGCCTTGCAAATCCACGATTTTTGCTATTGTTGATATTATTAATAATTTGATTAGCCTTTTTGTGCCCCACTTTGTCAAGAGAAATCAATTGGTCTTCTGTGAGATAATAAAGGTCTGCCACGTCTTTAACTAGAGAGCGCTCTACCAATTGCTTAATTATTTTATCGCCAATGCCCTTAATATCCATGGCATCGCGAGAAACAAAATGCTTAATTTTCCCTTGCAGTTGTGCCGGACAGCGAAGATTAATGCAGTAAACATAAGGACCTTCTATTTTTGTTGGCGCCCCGCATACAGGGCAGCGCTGTGGTAGCTCAATATCTTGGGAATGTGGATTTTCTTTGATAGCTTTTACAATTTTAGGAATAACGCCGCCAGAACGCTTAATTAGTACTTCGTCGCCTATTTTTAATCCCAAACGCCTTATTTCATCTATATTATGCAATGTTGCGCGCTCAACTAAGGCACCGTCTAAAATAACAGGCTCCAATATTGCAACAGGCGTAATAACACCTGTGCGCCCTACTTGCCATATTACGTCTTTTAATATTGTTGTTTTCTCTTCTGCCGGGAATTTATAAGCTATTGCCCATCGTGGACTGCGTTGCTTAAATCCTAATTGTTGCTGCAATTTTATGCTGTTTACCTTAATAACTATTCCATCAGCCGGATAAGGCAGATCTTTTCTGTGTTCTGTCCAATAATCAATGTGTTTTAAAAGGTCTTCTTCACTATCGCACACGCATATATTTGGCGGCTGTGGGAAACCTACTGATGCTACCCAATCAAGAAATTCTTTGTGTGTGGCAAATTTTTTACCTTTTACTTCTCCATAGGCATATGGATAAAAAGATAAATGTCTCTTTGCAACAATCTGAGGATCTAATTGCATAAGCGTGCCTGCTGCAAAATTGCGCGGATGTGCTGTTCCTTCTCCGTATTTTTTAAAATTGTCCCAAGTAATAAAGGCTTCTCCTCGTATTTCAATAACATCAGGAATATCTTTGCCTTTTAATTGATGCGGGATATCAGGGATTTGTTTAACATTTTCTGTAATATCTTCCCCGATAATGCCATTTCCGCGCGTTGTTGCCAGAACTAATTTGCCTTGTTCATAACGAATATTTATTGCAAGACCGTCATATTTATGCTCTGCAATAAATTCAACTTTACTATTGCCGGATAACTCTTTGACACGGTTAATAAATTTGCTTAAATCATCATTATCAAAAGCATTATCAAGCGATAACATTGGGACAGTTAATTTAATTTTCTTTCGAACAGATTTAGGTGTGGCCCCAACAGTATTTGTCGGGCTTGCTTTTTCTTGTAAATCAGGATATGTTTCTTCTATTTGGCGCAATAAATGGAATAATGCATCGTATTCTTTGTCAGAGATAATAGGAACAGCCTTATTGTAGTAAAGATCATTGTGGTATCTTATAATTTGGCGCAAACGAGAAACATCACGCTTTGATGGCTTTTTGTTACTATTTAAAACATTTATTAATTTTTGGTACAACGCTCTTCCTTCTTGAATGATGTCACCCATAAGGAATAATCACCTCTCGCTTGCAATCTGTTCTTGATAAATTATAACATGTGGAGACGGCTTAGCGTATAGTAATTTTGCGCCAAATTTCTACTTCGTTATGGGTCGAGTACGCGTTGTGTAATAAATGCAGCCAATATGTTCCCTGTGAAAGCTTTATATGTGAGATTGTATTTTCATCAGTAATAACACTGTCTATCATAGCCACTTTTTTTGTTTTATCAACATTCCAAACCTCTAAAATGTATGGTGATACAAAATGATGGAAATCATTGTCGGTGCGGTTGGGTTTGAAAAGAATTTCGGTATTATTAATCTCAATTGGAATATACGGCGTGTAACCATAAAGATATATTTCAGGATCATAATGTGTTGCAATATAATCTAAACCATCTTGCCAATTGTTTGTTCCAACATAAGCCAAGTTGCGGGCAGTAGTTATAATCCAGTCCCATGATACATAAGCCGTTAATAAGGAAGAAAAAGTGGCTGGCATGTTGAATGTATACGTATATGCAGACCCACGCCACCATTTGGTTGGTCCTAATTTATTGTTGTAAGGGCTACGAACAATATATGGTGCAGCACAAAAGCAAGCATGCCCCTGATATTGTGATAATCTGGTCGATATTGTAACATAATGATTATTAGTTGTAACATCGAAACTGTAGGGAAATTCATAGTAATATAACGGAGCATACCATCCATGACCAGAATGTGTCATATGATGTTCATCGGTAACATCATAGCTGCCTATTCTACTCCAAATGCCAGGACTTGATGAATAAAAGCAGGATGGTGGAGATGTATTATTAAACCATTGTACATTAAAACGCAGATCTGATGTGAGTAAATCATTAATGTACCTAATATGATAGTTATTACATTGTCCTGTTGCTGCTAAAAATGACGGTTTTACGAGACCACGATATATCAATTGTCCCTGTGTGGCATGATATGTACTGCTATAAGTAGTCAATCTTGTCGTCTGCCATGCCTTTATCGAATCTGGGGCGGGAATCCATTGGATGTACTTTTTGTGGGCTAACAACTGACCATGATAATAAGTGTCTATTATAAGATAAGCCCGGTTATCGTCTGGCCAGCGTCCGTTGTCGCACATATAATAAGCTAATTTTTGTTCTTGTGTCCAGTGTCGTGTACAAGATCCATATCGCATTGTAATACTTGCTGTTATATTATCCATTAATTCTATTCTTGCTATCGCTGCATTAGGAGTATATGCTGTGAAAGTTATTTTTCTTATATCCTTAATAAAATCTGTTACCGGGCACGCAGCAGGCACATATTCTGCAAGCACAGGCCATACGTATTGCATAGTTATCAAAAGAATTAACAGCAGCATTAATATTATCTTAATTTGTCTAGTCAATTTTATCCCCCCTTTTTAAAAAGGATAACAAAAACGCAAAAATATTGTTATTTTGCCTGATTAAAAGCGTATTTAATATCAAGCGTAAATGATAGTTTATCTCCATCTTTATACATATTGCCTTCCATGTTTACATCAGCTGTGGTTTCGTCATCAATTTTTATGCCTTTGTTATTCAAGTGTAAAACAAAGTATAAAGGCTTATTAAATTTCTTTACATAATACGATGGCGCTTTTGATGGCTTGTCAGCTGTTGTTGCTCCACTATATAAAGCAGTATTGTTGTCTTTGTATTCTACATAAGTCCACGCGCCGCCCATGTTATACCACTCTTTCTCCTTCTCTACTTTAATACCAAGCATGCCTTCAAGTGCCTTAATAGTATCGAGTTTATCTGCTTTTATTGCCATAAGAAATTGTGTATCTTTTTGCCAATTTTTAATATCTTTTACAATAGCTGACACAGATAAGTAAGAATCATTAACTTTTTCAAATGGTGTTAAAAAGATTTGAAATTCTTGAAATTCTTTAACGCCATTTTCTACTGATTTGTCTATCATATATTTAGCAAACGGTAAAGAAATGGCTACCATGGCGTTTTCGTTTTTTAACAAGTAAACAGAACGCATACCAAATTCTTGTTTTAATAAATCTTGCACATTTTTACCAGTGGCGCTTACGTAAAGCTGGAAATTTCCTTTATTTAATGTAAATGAACCAAGTACCTGATTATCTGGCGTAATAAGACCGATCTTGTATCCTTTATTTACATATTTTTTGAAATCAGCATTGCTAGTAATACCTTTTTCTATTTTGTCACCAGGACGCGTGCCGTAAATGATTACATTTTTCTCAATTATAGCAATCTTACTACCATCAGCAGAAACATATGTCTGATCTTGCTTTTCATATCCATCGCCTAAAATAGAAGCTAATACTTTATCTTTTTCATTGTCTGTTAGCTCTTTGTCAAAGATAATCTTTCCTGTTATGAAAGCATTTTCCATTGCCGATTTGCCTGGCTCTTTCTTTGCTTGGTCAAATTGGTCTTTTGTAAATCCGATAACGAAATAAGCGCCTTCTAGAGTATTTGACGCTTCCTCTGCGCTGATAATATTCATAACTCGTGTAAATTCTACTGCGTCAGCCTTTTCAGCTCTAACAAATCCAAATGCATATACATCTGCCGGAATATATTTGTCAGCAAAGCTAAATTCTTTGTATAATGTTGGCTTCGGCTTTGGTTTTACTACGTTAGATACTTGTCTTGGCCCTCCACAACCCACAAGCACAAACGATAATACTAATACTCCGATTAGCATAATTACCCATTTTTTTCGCATAATAATTTATCCCTCCTTTGTATGTAGAAATATTTACATGTTAATTATAGTGTATATGATCAGTACTAACATCAAAAAATATTGTTTAACATGATATAATTTAACTGTTAAGGGGGTGAGAAATAAAAAACAAATACAAGCATTATGAAGGCAAAACAATGGCAATGACAATAGTAGAAAATATTGGGTTAATAGAAATCAAATCGGCCGAGGTTATATCCGCATTCTCCTGATGCGCCTGACAATACAAATCCAGAAACTTCATCTGAAAAGGCATATTATGAATTTTTATTCATGGCAGTATTAAATGGCGAAGATATTACCGATAAAGTTAAAGGTATTCTTTATTTTCGCCTCAATCCTAAACATAGATACATCAATCGTTTAAGACTAAAAATAGCTAAATATTTTGGCATTATACCCAAATCAAAAAATTTGCCGGAAATGTATTTTCGGCTTGTTTTGCCTAGTGATAATACTAAAAGGCGCATATATTATCCCCTTGATCTTGTAAAATTTGTTGGTGAGATAGTGCAAAAATATCCATGTGTTTTTCGCGATACTATACAGGCAAAGGATAACAAAAAATAAGTTTTTGTATTAAGGCAATATCGTCGCAGCAATAGGAACACGAATATATGCGCTTGTTGCCGCATTTAATTCCCATCTTGGAATATTTGGCTGATCTATTGCTTCCTCCAAAAAATGCAAATATTTATTCCACATTTCTGATAACTGACTATTTTTAAGCCAACTTTCTAACCATACCACTTTTTTTGGAATTATTTTGTTGTTAATATAAATGTTATTGCGAATACGATAAACTTCTGCTGAGTAATTTACTGCGCGCAACAAGGTCTCAGTAAGTGAAACAAGATTATGAGGCGTATATGTTCTTTTATTTGTGGCAGGATATGCTAATTGTGTAATAAAGGACAAATAACCGTTTTCAATTTTGTAGAATTTCACTAAATAAGCGTGTGTGTGCCAGCCATCTTCGTGCAGCGATCTAATTAGTTTAATTTGAATCATAAAATACTTACCATAAATTTCATCTACTGCTTTTTCAAAGATTACCATACATTACCAGCTCCTTTCTGAGTCGTTTTCCAGTGCTGGCTTGTTTGACGGCTTATCACCTCCTCATTAATTTCAATAGCATTAAAATTACACATTTTGCATATGGGAAAGAATACAAAAGTGGTTGCTCGTGTTAGCATGAGGCTAATAACTCCGTTTTTGTCTAATTTTGCTTCAGCCGTTTTTTTCCTCACAATATAAATATAGCACAAAAACATGTCACAAAAATGCAAATTTATGTCACTTGCGCACAGTAACGTAACCGTAGCCCATAAAAATAGGAAATAGTTCATTAATCCCAGTTTGCGTATAAATACCATATTTATCAGCATATAGACAATATACAAATGATTGTGTAGATTTTAATACTTTATTGCCTCGCACTAGCAATGCATACGTCGTTCCGCTGCTGTTTGTAAACAATAACACTGCAGCCTTATCTTTTCCCACTTTTGCAACTGTCCATGATCCATCTTCGTGTTTTACAACGGAATAGCCATCTATTGTGCGCAATTCTGTCCCGGCATTATCTATTGCATAAGTGTAAGGATGTGTATAACTCATTACTACGTTATCTGTTTCTCCATCAAGCCATTTTTCAATTTTACCGTCAGGATAAATTGCATAAATAAACGTAAGACCATGGATATTATTAATTTGCATAAGCGCTAATTGGCCGCTGTCAGTATATAAAGCATCTGTATGATAAAATTTTACTCCTTCATTATCGTAAGTGTTTACAGCAACAATATTATCTATATGTTGATTAATGGAAATCAATTGTGGAATTAGCTTTTTATTATTCCAATAAAAGCCAATACTATCGCCAACTTGTGTGTAGAATAGTGAATCATTGCCAAGTTTAAAGGATTGTTTTGAAATAGCGCCATTATCATTCGCCATAAATATTATCTTTTCATTTTCTTTTGTCGCGTGTATAAATAATTTATTCTCAGTAATACCCTCAATATTTGCTCCTCTTAGTTTTATCAATAATTTGCCGCTAGTATCAAATACATAAACGATATTACTAATTTTCTTTAAAGGTATAATGTGAATTCCTATTATTTTGCCATTATAATAAATTTTCGTTATTGAATTATCAATTTCTGTTGCATTTACTTTTATTGAATATTCATGCAACCCTTCATCATTTAGAGTAACCACTTTAATATATTTACCATCACGGATTGGCATAGCTAGCCCAAATTGCGTAACAGAATAAATTGGGCTGTATTCATATTGCGGATTTTTAAATAGTTTCTTTCCTTTATAATCTTTCTTTAATTCGCCATCTAGTGAATAAAATTCCACTTTTTCTGGATAAATTACTGCTACATATTTCTGCGATGCATAGAAAGAAATAATAGAATCTGACAAATCTGTGCGTATTTTATGCAAAACAGTTCCGTCGTATGTTATTTCATATATATATCCGTCAAGAGTATACCAAACAGAATCTGCTGTTGCTTGTATGCGTGTATATCGAGTAGAATTACAACAAGCGCCATAATATGCGAAAGTTGGCTTACGATTATTCACCAAAATGAAATGATTATTCATCGTTCCTATAATAGCAAAAGAATTTTCATCTTTCCCCCGCACGATTATCCATGGGTTAGAAAGGTAAACAGGATCTACATCTGATGCCGTTACCACTTCTTCGCCCAATAAACCTGCATAAAGCTTTCTATCTTTTACATAAACAATGAATGGCTGCGAATCTTTGAATCCTTTAGCGAAAATTAATTTACTGTTTGTTTTATATACTTCTCCGTTAAGAGTAATAGTACTGCCGCGATTTTCTATAATGTATGTGCGTAATTCATGCGTTATCTGTGGCTGAGTATCTTGCGACGGCGTATCATTGTTACTTGGCACAGAATTATTTTTTGTTCCTACACCTAGCCACAAAGCTAAAACAAAACCAACAATTAAGATAATCGCAATAATATGTTTATTTTTCATAGTGTTTATGACACCTCCTTAATATGATGTTGTTTCAAATTGCGCAGTATTTTTCCGTCTTACTGCAATTCCGTTCTTTTCATAAAATTGAATCATCTTTTTTCGCAATCGCATCATGAATGCAGGATCAGAAGATCTTATTGTGCACTCATCAAAAAGAATATTGTCATCCAAAATAATTGTGATATGCATACATAATTCGTTTTTTCGCCACTCTGTGCGAATAAGTGCATGTGAATCCTGATATTCTTTATCAGGCAAAATATTAAAACTAGAAACAATATTAGACTCAAATACACCTGATAATGCTTGAATTATCTGTTCTCCTTTCATTATATACGCCTCCTTAGCGCAAATTGCTTTCCCACTTTATATTATACTTAAAGCAATATGTGTCATCATTTAATAAAATGCAACCTTGTAATAAATATTCGCCGGGTTGTGGTAATGGGATGCGAAACATAAATAATTTTTTCTTTTCACAAGCAGGAATTTTGTTCACTGCCGGCAGCGCATAAAACCACTTTGTTTCATCGCTAATGCCTTTGTAATAAAAAAATCGTGCATCAGCATCCGATAATATTAAAGTAGCTTTTAACTTTTGCACATCGATAGCATCATCACCATTATAAAACTCAATAAAGCCTTCAATATATCTATCAACTATTTTATAATCAATAGCAGCATGAGGTACGCGATGGCATGGCTGTGTCGCAAATATCATAACAAAAAGCAAAATTAATAGTTTAGCTAATAATTTTTTGCCAATCCAAGGCATCACAACACCCTCCGCTATTAATGTCTTTAAATAAATCTGGAATTTCTTTATCCTCTACAATTTCTTTTACTAATACATATTCAGCAATTGCTTGGAAGCGTTCTTTATGCTTAATAATATTATCTTTAGCTATTTGCATCGCTTTCTGTAAAATCTTTTTAACAATTTCTTCAACATCTTGTTTGTGCAATAATTTTTCAGAATACCATGCATTAACTTCATTTTCATAAACCACCAAATCAAAAAATCCGTATTTTAGTACCATATCTTTTGCTATTTTTGTCGCACGCTCTAAATCATTTGCTGCACCGGTAGACGGCTCACCAAAGAAAATTTCCTCTGCTGCGCGGCCACCTAATAACATAATTAATTCCTTCATTAAATCGGAAAATGTCATAATATATTTATCCTCTTCTTCTTGCGTTCTAACATATCCCAATGCACGAGAGGAGGGTAAAATTGAAATTCTATCAATATGTTTTCCTACAATCCATGCATTTATTGCATGCCCCGTTTCATGATACGCAACTCGGCGCTTCGTGTTTTCGTCTAAACGTCTATCTGTGCCTATTCCTATCGTAATTTTATCATATGCCTGTTTAAGATGTTGCCATTGTATTTTTTCTTTTCCTTCAGTGGCCGCAATTAATGCCGCTTCATTTATTAAATTTTCTAAGTCAGCACCGCTAAAGCCTGTTGTCATGCTGGCTAATTTATCTAGCATTTCGTCAACATTACCTTCTATGGGCTTGTTTTTAATATGTACTGCTAATATCTGCCTTCGCGCTGGTTTATCGGGCAAAGGCACATGAATTATTTTATCAAACCGCTTAGGCCTTAACAATGCTGGGTCTAACAAATCTGCCCTGTTTGTGGCACCAATTACTACAATAGGCTTTTTGCTATCTATAATGCCATCCATTTCTGTCAATAATTGAGTTAATGTTTTACTATCTTCTGCGTGTACTCCTTGACTACCACGACGCATTCCTAACGTGTCAATTTCATCAATAAAAATAATAGCCGGCGCATTGTCTCTCGCTTGTTTAAAAAGATCACGTATTCTTGCTGCACCTACACCAACAAAGAGCTCTTGAAATTCTGCTCCTGCCGCAAAATAAAAAGGCACATTAGCTTCGTGTGCTATTGCTTTTGCTATTAAGGTTTTTCCAACACCAGGAGGACCTTCTAATAACACACCACGCGGTACACGCGCCCCGAGTTTCTCATATTTTTCAGGGTTTTTAAGAAAATCAACAATATCTGTAATCTCTTTTTTAATTTTATCAATTCCGGCAACATCATTAAATGATATTTTGGGAATATTTGTTTTATCTTTGCTCTGAAAACGCGCAAAATTAAACGGAGAACTGCCAGAGCTTATTGCAACACGGGATAAAATAAACAATACAAGTAAAGTGGCAAAGATAGCATATACAATTAAGTTAACAGTGCCGTATGCAAAGCTGTTTGTACCAACAATATAAATCTGCCCCGGTGTAGCTATTTTTTGTAATTCAGGCAAAGAGTCTAATGGTAGTCTATATCTATCTACCATTATGAGATCATTATAAACATAAACTTCTTCGCCATCTTTTATCTTTTGCACAACATCGCCCATTTGTGTGATATATCGCTCCGGAGCATGGGTTGATGTAAAAAACAATAGCCCAATTAATACGAAAATGATAATTAAACTAATACGAGACAATTTTGATATGTCCATATAACTTACCTCCCTTGATACAATGACTTTCACAATAAATTATAACAAATAAAGTTTGGCAGCTTTGAATACCAAAAAAGGCCGAGTCACCATTATCTTATGAGTAACTCGGCCCACGCGTGAAGAAAAATGCGGCACCATAATGCCCTCATATGCTTTCACCCCCCTTTATGCAATTTTACACATTATAGCATATTTACTTCATCTGACTGTTATTGTGTGTGTTAATTCTGAATTTTTCTTCATTTATGCGCTCCATTAATCGCTTAGCCATCTCCTGTAGTTTATGCAACATAATATCACTCACCTCCTATGCTGAGTTTTTTAGTCTACGACTGATATACATCGAATTCTAAATATACCAGCTAACATGTTACAATATGCAAAAAAAGTGTAAACGTTGTAAAAAACGCATATTTTTATTGATAAAGGAGGTGCTTATTAATGGACAAAAAAATTTCTATTACTGTCAAAGTACCAGTAACACGAGACATGGACACACTGAATGCCATTATTTTAAAGGCACAGATAATAGCTCGTGATTATGTAAGGCCACAAAAAGCAATTAAAGAAATGCTTGAAACTATTGCGCTAACTGAATTAAGTAAAGCTAGAATTTATAATAGTTTAGCTGCTTTATTAGATCTGCCAATTCTTCTTGCCCAGCCGACATGGCGAATTGCTGATGATTGGATTGTTATTGGTGATGTGGAAAATCAACCAAAAGTTAATGAAAACGAAAGCTTTCTCGTTAAAATCACCGCTGATGATATTATTAAATGGGATAATAATAGTTTTGACTACATGGTAGATGAAATCACAAAAAAACTAATATCGCTTTAAAGTTTATAGGCTATTGCTATTTTAGCCAGGATTGCTGCAACACTTCAGCGAATATTTTTGCTATTATTCACCAATTTCATTGACAATCCTTTTCATATTTAAGGTGATTATTGTATAATAAAAACACACCTTATCAAAGGAGGTATGCATAGTAATGGCAGGAAAAATAACGGTTATCACAGGCCCAATGTTCGCAGGGAAAACTACGGAATTAATTCGTAAACTTAAAAGGCATAAGATCGCTGGACAAAAAATTATTGTATTTAAGCCACAAATTGATGCTCGTTATCATGAACGCAATATTGTTACCCATGACGGTGACGAATTTGAAGCAATACCTATTCCGACCGAAAAACCAAGGCAATTATTGTATTATATAGAAAATGCAGACGTAGTCGGTATTGAAGAAGCACAATTTTTTAACAATAAAATAGTAGACATTGTGCGTCATTTAGCATATACACGAGGCCTGCATGTATATGTTACAGGATTAGACATGGATTATCGTGGCGAGCCTTTTGGACCGATGCCATATTTGTTAGCCATAGCCGACGAAGTATTGAAATTAAAGGCTGTATGCGTGGAGTGTGGCAAAGATGCAGGATATACCCATAAACTTGTTGATGACGGAAAAACAGTAGACGTTGGCGGCGCTGAAAAATATGTTCCATTATGCCTTGATTGTTGGTTAAAACATAGATCAGACAAACAAATCCAACACATAATCATATAATTCAATTTTTGTTTTAATTGCTAACGCATTTGCTTTATAATAAACAGTTGCAATACGTAGTTCTATTAATTCTTTCGCAAGATCCACGGGCTCATTTGTGTCTTCAATAATCGGAGTTTCAGGACTGCCACCAAGTTGTTTCGCTGTATAATTTGACACATTGGCATTTGCGATATTTTGACTAGCTATATCTATCCATAATCTTCCATAATGCAAAGGTATTGTATTGACTATCAAAGCAACGTCCCTCCTTTTTTAAACAAAAATCGGAGGGAATTTAAATTGTATTAGTGCCAAAGTGAGCCCCAAACAAATTGAATATCAAACAAGTCTCCGTAGAAGCGTCCCACCATATATTCTGCCGGTATTGGCGTAAATATTCTGAAATACTTATATTCTTCATTAGTAGCATCTTCATCTGTACTTTCTGGCTTGCTTAAATCTCCACCGGCACTGTATCTGCCATCATAAAATGCTTTTAACCTCACATCATTATTGTAATACCAAACAGTAATGTTAGCGAATGGGTAATTAGATGAAACGTTATAATATGGTGATAGCATTTTCCAATATGGACTCCAGTTTTCAATACCTTCTCTTCGTAGATGTATGTCATTTATTGAGGAGCCTCCATTAACTATGACAACTCTCTCAAATGACATCTTTCCAGGTGCATTTTTCCAATTATATTGGGCAAGATTTGTAAATATTGGTGAAATTTCCGTGCGCCATGGAAGCTGTGACGCAATTTTATCAAATGTTTTGTTATCAGGAATGTCTTTTAATTGCATAGCGCTTTCAATCTTCGCAAGTTCTTGTGTACCAATTCTATTATGTAACATTGAATCAGACCTTAATATCTCGTCCCATAAGGATGCCTGAGTGCGAAGAGTATTACGCCATTTATTAACATCCCATTTAGTTCCAACAGACATAAATGCTTCAATTTTTGGATCAAACATTGTAGCCCACAATGCTACACCATATAAGCTTAATCCTACGCTACCATGATGTCCAGCATCATCAACCGGCTGCCTGAAATAAATTTGTGTCCCATCTGACATTGTAATAGTTCCTGTATATGGTACCCAGAATTCGCCACCAGCCCACACTGGATAAAATACATGATTACTATCAATCTCAAAGGCATAAGATTCTGGTGTTAACTTAGTCAACTCATCGACATATTGGTCAACATCAACAAGGGCTTTTTGTAATAGTGGATCCGTATAAATAATCAAATTCATCATGTCTGCTGTAGGAGAGAAATATGAATATGAATACCCGCTATTAGTTGCCGCTTTGTATTTTGCAACTGTTAATAACGCTTCAAAGTTTTGCCATGCATAATAATCTGCAAAAGATACGCTTACTTGATACATTTTATTCCATGCGTTAGCAGCTATCGGGAACAATTCTTCCCATGCCCTTTTAGATTCACCCGGTTTCTGTTTTCCTACTTTATCTAACAGGTCTTTAAGTAAGTCTTTATTATTATTATCGTTATTTGATCCATCTTCTGTCTCTTGGTATTCTTTAAGGGCTTCTGTTTCAGCTCGTTCTAATGCAGCTCCGCTAGGTATGATTTTATCTAGCCCCTTATCACTACTATAAAGCAATGCATATTGATAAACAGGGAATGAGAATGGATAGCCTACATATGCCATAGCATCTACAAAGTCCGGTCCTTTGCTGTATTTCAAGGCATTTCGATGTGTGTTTAAGGCATATCTTACTAAATCAGTATAATGTTTACTTGTACCCTTCAAGAATTTAAGATATGTTCCTCTTAAGTCGGCGCCTTGATGTGTATCAACATTATAGAAATCGGAGCTAGTGAAGAAATCTGCGCCAACAAAGGATGTGGAGTCATATAGCTGATATATTGCTTTATATCCCGCAGAATCAAATGCTATAGGAACTGCAATATAACCCGGTATCAGCAATCGTATTAAATATGCTGACATAGTTGTTCTAATTGCTCCACTCGTTCGGTAATCTGTTACTTTATAAGGGACAGTTTCTACTTTAACCATTGATAGATATTTTGCCTTTTCCTCTTCATCAAGGTTTTCCATAATAGCATTAAAAGCAGCGTCTCCGATAACTCGTTTTAATAACAGCTCTTTAACATGTGGATCGTTATAACGACCAGCAAGTTGGGTAAAAACGTTTTCTTTTTCTTTCTTTTCAAAGTATTTTCGAAGCGGTACATCATCATTATTAGTGTATATGAATAAAACATCTATCGGGACAGGCACGTGCAATGGTTTAGCGCCATTTTTGAATCTCTCAGCAGAAAATACGAATATTGGGGACACCGGATATGTATTTGGCACTAAACGGCTAATAGCGTATACATCTAATCTTTTTATATTTTGTTGATCCTGTAGCATGGCCTGATATGATTGTTCAGTTTGCCAATCTTTGACAGGCTTCTCAACCTGTGGATATGTTGCGTATTTTCCGATATATACAGGCAATGATAATTTCAGATTATCTTTTAACACGGCGCGGGTATTTGTGTACGGTGTACTCCACGCAAATTTAACAATGTCAAAATACTGTTCTTTAGACATAGATTGCTCACCTATATCCCATGTTCCTTCTGCAAAATTATTGATGCCAGAGAATCCAAGATAAATACTGCCAAGCAAGGTTGGTATATAATTCCACGCAAAGGTATATTGATGATACGTTTTAACATATTTTCGCGATTCGACTGGCGTTTCGATCAGTTTATTATTAATAAGGTAGTGATACCATAGCATATCTTTATAGCTGTTTACATTATTTTTTAAATTAGCGACAATTGTTTGTGTTGATGATAATTGAGGCTCATCATTGTTAACGGTTATGTTGTTTACGCCGTATCCAAGCATTGCGCCTATAATTTTGTCATTTCTAACAACGGTAGTAGATGTTTCAGAACACATTCCGCCGCCTATTGCGCTATTATTGTCACATTTTATTTCAACAACAGATTTAACCGTTGATTGTACCTTAAGCATATTTTGTGCTTTATCAAATGTAATTTTATCAATACTAAGGTCCTTACTAAGACTGAAATCGTCAGTAATATTCATAGAATCTGTAGACCATCTTAACGTTGTCCATTGACTTGGGCTGTACTTATTGACTTGCGATATCATGTCTCTATTAACCATAAGCAAAGCGCCTGTCATTACTTGCTGCACACTGGAAATTGAAGGCAAGATTTTCATAAATACGTCAGTAATTGTCATTATATTACCAAGCATTGGCACAGGATGATAATATGAGGCTCTTAGCGCAGAATAAGCGTCGGTGACAGGATATCGCATTTTATCGATGTTTTCAGCTAATTTTACATATTCAAGACCATCAAAATAATCTTTGTCTTTTGAAGTGTAACTATTTAATGTAAATTCCTTAGATTCGTAGTCGGCTTTATATTTTGCCAATGTTACTGGATCATCACAGACTCTCTTTCCCTCTTCATTGGTATGGCAACATGTAAGAGTAATTGTCCATCTGTAAGCATCAGTATTCGCTTTTGTCTTTACTTCTTTTGTATCTAAATAACTTTCAATACCAGTGTTTGCAATTTCATTGCCACTACTCCAAGGCCTACTAATTTTACTATTTGACATTATTGCTTGTAACAATGCATCATTAAACACAGTATTAACATCATTAGACGGCAAAGTTATTTTAGCGAACTCGTCTCGTTTAATGTCCGCATCAGAATACGTAGATTTGTTATATTCTATGCCAAATGATGTGTCATAATATGTAGTATACATAAGATTTGTCGGTATATTAATAGGGCTAGCAAAATCAATATATGTTGTATCTGCGCCTTCTTCAATTACTGAGACAAAGCAATTTGGTGGTGGTGTATATGAATCTACAAATTCTTTTACTTCCTCACGTACTGCCTCATGTTTGGGTGCAAATTCTGCCCATGTTTCAGATGGTTTATCATATCTTACTTTGTATGCTAATACTAGTTGATATAGAGAAATCCAACTTGCGCCGGTATCTAATCGCGGCAATCTATCAAGTAAAGCAAGTGTTGGTATTCCTGCCTTTGAAATATCTTCTTCTTTTTCTGCAAGAGTATGCACTACCACAATATCGCCAACATTAAGACCATTAAGTTTGAATTCGCCATAGTTTTTCCATCCTTTTGTAATAGGCGGAACTGTTTTGTAGGCAAGAGTATGGAAAATGTCAGTTAACTCACTTTTATCTGCTTGATCAGCTACTATAATCGGCCCGGCAAAACCGAACTTTTGATCACTATCATCCGTTGTCAAATCTTTTTGCATAAGACTCATTTCTGGAATAATTAATCCCATTGTCCCTTTGTCGGCCATAATACCATCATAATACGAGTTAAGTAATCCATTTCGCAATTGTCTAACTTTTTTATTGCTGTCAGTTAAGAATTGTGGATTAATTGGTATAATACCAGCCCATGCAGGTAAATTGTAAAGATTACTGAATAATGACGCATTTTCTTCTAATATGTTTATCGATTTATTATATGCAGAGTTTTCTCCTTTCCACAAACCAACTGCTGTATCTATGTCCACATTAGAAGCAATGAGATCGAGATAATACTTTTCTACAAGCTGAGTTTCTATAGATGCCGATTTGCCAAAGATACTTTGTATAATGCCTTCCAAGAAATTACCCATTTGGCCTATAACGTTATAAATGGTGCGGCTCCATCCATGTTCCATAATGTAGCGGAATATTCGTTGTTTAATACTATTCCATTGGCTAGCTTCGTCAGACGGCAACCATTTAGCGATCGGGTCAACGTCAAAATGAATAGCTTCTACTCCTAAATACGGAGAACTTGCGACTTGTTTTTGCAATCTGGCCGTTTCGGCAAGTTTCATGTGTAAATACAATTGATATAACGAATACACCATTAGCGATTGAGAAAAGCTTGTTTTACTTCCACCAAATAGAGTGACACCTGGCGAATCTATATTAAATACTAAATTATTGTTATTCTGCTGTCCAAAACTGTAACGAGCAACATCGGCAAGAGTTTTAAATGCTTTTTTCTCACTGCCATTAACAAAATTAAACTCATTAAGTTTACCGACAAATGGTTGAGTTATCGCATTTATACCGCCGACTATGTCCCCCGGAGCTTTATCGCAAATATTCCATGCTAATTCTGTTTCAGCTGCTTTAGGAGAACATACTCCGTGATTCAATACACTCTTATAAGCCGCATAATTAAGCATGTATAACATTGTATTGATAGCGCTGCGGGAATCTAGATATAATTCATTTTTGTCTCTATTTACCCAAACCATATACATATCTTGTAATACTTTTTTATAACCATTGCTTAAATATTTTTTACCATCGAGAATGTTGTAATCTGGGCCAAACGCAAAGCCCATCAAAGGAGATTGATATGTCCACATCGTTCCTATTTTCTTGTGTCCGAAAGAGTTAGTCATAGCATCTTGGATAGACATCAGCATTTTTGCCACATCTTCTTGTTGGTCCAAAGAAGAGTCGATATTATAATAAGTTGCCTCTACCATTTGGCCAAAGCGCACTGTATTATTGAAAACTGCAGCGATACGATTAAGTGTTACTTCTTTATACAGCTCTAATTTTGTAACGGCTGACATCATAGATACTAGATCTAAAGATAATGGCGAATCATAAACATGTTTGGCAACGTCGGGCACGATATATCCTACATTAAAATGCAAGTTTCCTTTAGGTGTATATATAATAATTCTGCCACGATATACAATATAACCACTCTTAACTAAGTGAATACTAGCGTTTCCCCTTCCACCGATGTTATAACATTCGAATATTATTTTACTATGCGAATTATGCAGATTGCATTGTTTCTTGTCTGGAATAACTACGTTGGATGCCGCGTCGTAATAACTATAAGACGCCTCTATTCTTCCAATTTGTGTAAAATGATATATATTATTTTGCCCTGGCTGTTGTGCTGCTTCTATCTTATCAAGATACCATATTCCGTCTGAATACGTAACCCCAGGAAGGAATTGCACTCCAACATAGTTTCCATCATGTTTTGTTCCATCAGGACCATATCCAGCATAAGTATTTAGCGGCTCATTATTGTGGTATTCCTTAAAGAGTCTTAACATTTTTTTAACATTGCCGTTCATATTAATTAATTTTGGATTAAACGGATCATTGGTAAAAATGACGCGCGGATGCGTGTGGATAATAACATTTAAATCATAATTACTAAAAAGCATATAGCCTTTTTTGCCATCATAAGGAATTACATCTCTATAGTAATCAGTCGTTGCATAATACGATGTTAAATTTTCATAAGTTGTTGTTCTGGCTGTGCCATTAATATTAAGGTATTTCCCATATTCTTCCACATATGGAGATGTATCCGTGGATATTCCATAGTTACTACCACCCATAATTTCTTTAATAATTGGTTGCACCTGGTTCATATATGTATCAGTAACATTTGTTATTTCTTGCAATTGTGCTGCCGCATCCTGAATTTGTGATAAATAAGTAAGATATTGTTCTCCAGGTATGTCAAAACTATAATATAACTCCTTGCCATCGATATTTAAAAATCCTTTGTTTTTGCCAGAATAAAATTTTTCTGGGAATGGCAAATCACCCTCATGCGCTTGTATAGATAACCATGTATTAATTGGGTCAATTGATGCTATTGAATATCGCCGCGTAAGCAATGTTAACATTACATTATCAACGGTTACTTCTGTCCATCCAACAGTATTAGGGGCGCCAAAACCAAATAATCCTAACAATATCACCAATAAGATTAATAATATGGCAATAAGCATACCTAACCAACCTATAGCGCTAGCTATTGCCACAACGACAGAAATTAAGAAATTCATTATTGCCAATAAAGCATGTGCTGCCAATCTTGCCGTTTGCATCGCAATTTTTCCCGTTGCCTTTACTAGTTTTTTGCCGACTTTCATTGTTGCCCTAGCTGCTCTCTTAACAACTAATTGCTTAAAGGCATACTCAATTGGATTTTCCATAAATTGGTCAAATTGCTTTTTAAATCTATCCCATTTGCGCTTAAGCTGTACTCCCCTTGTAGCAAATCGGCCAATGCCTTTTGTAAAAGCTCGGGCAAATTTAAATACTCCAATTCTGCGCAAAAAGGCAAAAGCAGGCCTGCCTAACTTATACGTTGCAATTCTTGCAATTTTTAGCATTCCAGCGCTAGCTTTAAATGGTGTTATAGCTATAAATTTAAAAGCTTTGTAATACATTGACGCTACATCGCCTAAACCTTTAAAGAGAAAATAAAATGCTCCTTTAACATACATTATTCCCATGCGAGCAGATAACAAAATATTTGCCACCATTTGATTTCTTGCGGCAATTGCGCTAAAGTATTCGGCTGCCAATAACGCCTTATTTTTAAGCCATTGTTCTGCATATAATACCCTAATTTTAAGAAATTCATTTGCCATTATTGTGGCCTGTAGTTTGTCCCATAAGGTATTACTAATAATTAATGAAAATTCAAACACATTTCCATCAACATTCATGAAAGTTTTTAGCGTAAATGTTCCAATGCCGGCAGCCGATGAAATTGCTGTATTAGCTGTTTTTGCCATGAAAAGCTTTGTATCTCGCGCAAGAGTTTTCAATGCCTCACCGGCTGTTGTTTCATTCAATTGCTTAATAATAAATCGTTTTCCATACGTCTTAATATTAACACCGGTAGCCTTAAGAAATTCCAATGCTACTTGTCGCATTACGTATTTCATTGATTCTTTTACTGCCGTTTCTAAATCTGGCGCATTATCTATAATTCGATCAAGCACGAGATAGTCATGGTCTACCATTTTTACTTTGTTAAGTTTTTCAAAACGTTTTGCTACCTTTTTGAATGTCTTGTTTTTGCGAACGGCTTTATGTATTGTATTCATTTTACGCAATGCTATCGCTATTTCTTGTTCAGAAGCTTTGTCCAAATCCACCCCCAATGTTTTTAAAAATACTCTTGCTGTGGCCGCTTGTCCAGATTGAGAATGTGTCTTAAGATAACGGGCCATCGCAGTATAGCTAGTAACATCAACGTGGCTAAGCTCTAATTGTGCCTTTAAAAGCACATATCCATTTGCCAAAGAGACGGTATGAGCTATAATGTGATCAGCTACAAGTTGCCCGGCTACCCCATATTTTTCTTTAATAGACGCTGCATAGGCCAATATCTTATTTGGATCTGTGGTATGTTCTAATATTTGTGATAATACTTTCTTTGCACGCTCTCCGACAAGCTTTTCCATTGTAAAACGATTAGGTGGAACAATATATTTTCCCTTTGTTATATATGCTGTGCGCAAAGCGACCATGACGTCAGGATTCTGGAATACCATACGAGACACATCTTCCATATGCCAGCCGGCTTTGTTTGCAAAGTAAATTACTTGTTCAACGGCCGCCCTGTTGATCGGAGAATTTTCACTAAACATGTTTACATCAACAATACCTTCAATTTCATGTCTAACATATGCCGGCATGTTTTCGTATAGTAATTTTGTATACTCGTTAACTACTGTCCTAATATTGTTCGCTTTTGTTGTAAGTTCTACTAATTCTTTACTTGTTTCTTGCGCTTCTGTTACTAATTGATGCAAAGTATTAAAATGAGTAGCAAATTGTTCAGCTTCATTAGCCTGAATTTGTAACTGCGTGGTTACATTTTGCATAGCATTGTTATATTTCTTTAGATCTTCTTCAAGCTTTTGAAGTTCCGCCACTTTTTGCTGTAAAACAGGATCAGATTGAATTTTATCTTGATATTTTGCCAAAAGAGTTTGTACATTTTCAATATCTTCAGGATTAATCTTTAATGCATGTGCGATTTGTCGTTTAACATTTTCGTATTGTTGTGGAATGTGTTCAAGTTGTTGTATTGTTTCAATATCAGCTTTAACAATTTCTGCTTTATTCACAATATCAATAACTTCATCTGGCGTTTTTCCCTGTGTAAAGATAGCCTGTTCTACCTCTGCAATTTGTGATGTTACAGTTTGAAGATGAGCGTCTATTTCAGCAATTTTATCTTGAAGGGCATCATATTGATCTAACAGGCCCGGAATATAATTTGTGTTATAGTGTTCCAATAATTCAGCGCCATAATGTTTTAAATCACTATGAAGAATGTTATGGCCATGCATTAACGCGTTAAAATCCTCTTGAAATGTGCGATTTGGGTCATCTGGTGCAAATATAGAAGCATTCATTATAGAATCTAACTCTTCTGAGTCGATAATCTTTTCAATATTCAATTCTTGCTTTAAACTATTAACGGTTTTACTATCGAGAACATAACTGCCTTCCATGTGCATACTTGTCATTACAATATCTGCCTGCAATTGTGGATTAGCGGTGACAGCGTCTTCTAAAGTATGTCTGGCCTCAATTTTCCACATTCCCGTTGTGCCGGGCTCTGATAGTGTGCTAATAGCCTCTTGTACTACAGAATCAAAATTATCTGGATTTGTAGCAATGCCATATCTAAGGAAACCACTATCATGGATGTTTTCCCATATTCTATCTACCATTACTTCGTGCCAGCTATCGCGTATTATATTGTTAGTTTCAGAGAAATTTGTTTGTTGTTGTGTATATGTTTCCGACGTGTCAGGCTGTGGAATATTTTCAGGTTCTTCGCCTATGAATTCACCGGAAGAAATATCATAGTACGACGTTGTTGGTTCTGTTGCATGTTGAGGCATAGTTGGCGGAATAGGCGAAGCAGTAATATGTGCTTGTTGTTGGCTTATTGTGGCTGCTGTTTTTGAAATATTGTCTAATACATTAGCAGGAATGGATATATTCTGTTGAGTTTGCATAATATTTGGAGATATCTTAATATTAGCAATTGTTTGTTGAGTAATATTTGGAGAAATTGTAATATTAACATTTTTTGGCACTTTAGCATTAAGCTTTTGAACCGTATTTTGAATATCAACTTTATTAATATCAATATTAGAAACATCAATTTTGATGTTTTTTACCGCTTGGTCTATGTTAAAATTTATTTTTGGTATTTTATCATTCATGCGGCATTACCCCCTCCTTTGATTAGTGCTTTATCTTAGAATGTAGATAAATTCTTAACTTGATTTGCAAGAATTTCAGAAATTACTCCTATTACGCCCATAAATAAAAATGCAAAGAATACTGGGTTAACATTGCCGGCCGTTTTTGTAACAAGCGTGGTAGTAATTGAAGCAAGCAGGGCAAGTGTAATAGAATAACTAAAGAATGATTGTATCGATGTATCAATAAGCCTTGTTACATATCCAGAGAGGGTAGGAACAAACCTAAATTCCACCAATGGATATATAACAGAAATTACCATTAATTTTGCTATAACAAAGAAATTAGCTACGTATACATATGCAATAATTTTAATTACTTTATAATAAATCCATGCGAACAATATGAATGCCGCAACTGATGCAATTTTAGCAATAAAATTCGCTATAATTGCCCATGAAGCATTGAGTGCCCACAGTGTAAACATAGTCGCCATTTGCCACGCTATCTCTGTCATAAAGTGAACTGCTAATCCACCATTGAAACTTCCTCTATTGTTAACCAAATATAATATAAACATGCCTAATATGGCGACTTTTAGATACTGTCCAGTAGCCGCAACGATAATTTTTAAAAAATGCGCCGGTGTTAATTGCTGTGTTTGAGCTTGCTTTATCATTTCACCTATGATGCTAACTGCTATAACAAGGGCCATTAAGTAGCCAGCCGTTGCAGGAGATATAGTAAAACCTATTTTTCCAAAAATACTTTTGTTTATTTGTTCTTTTATTTGATCTGATTCGTCGCCCTTAATATTATTAACCATTTTAACCCATTCACTATCTTTAAATGGATATGTTTCCGTATCTGTTGATCCCTGTTGTGTATCTGTTGTTGTATCTTGACTGTCTCCTGCTGAAAGATATTCATCAGCAATGCTATTATTAACTTTAAAAGTAATGTCATAAGTTGTATCTCCTATTTTTATTGGGCTAATAGGCTTAGCATCATCACAATGTGAAGTTAAAATTTTTGCCAAATCATTATTTGCGACCATTCCATAGCCGCTAGCACCAATATTAGTAGTAAAACTTAACGGTTTTGGTATGTCGCCAACATTGTTTCCTGCCGTCTGAAATGCAGTCCACACATCATCAGGCGTTACAATTACATATTTTTCACCATTATTACAAGTTGCAAAGAACATTGACGATGCAATCATCATCATATCGTCTTCATCGTAATTACCATCCAGCCCTTTCGCAGATGCTATAGGCAATAATGCTATTGAAATATAGCCCATTATTAAAAGCAATATCGCTATTCCGGCAAATAATCGATTAAAAGACTTCTTCATAAGACTGACCTCCTTTCCTAACATCCTCAATCGTCATTACATCTTCAAGCACATAAGCGCCAGATGTGTCATACAGCGCCATTTCTAGCGGTGACAATGAAACATATGTTAACGATGTTCCCTGTGGCGTATTAATAAAGAAGTGTCCAGGCGTTAACTGAGTCATCATTTCTAAAACATTAATAGGTAAGCCACCCACTCCAGTTCCTGTCACCGCCGCCATTGCATCTTCGCTACTCTTTTCTTGTTTACCTATTAATTTAATAGCACTGTTTTGATAGAGCGCAGGAAGTTTTTTGACAAAGTCATCTTGGAAGTTCTGAGAGAGCAATATGAAAGAAATGTTAAATTTTCTTTCAAATCTTATCCATCTATCAAGAATATCGGCTAATTTTACCTGCCCGTAGGCGTCTGTTTCCAAGTACTGCCAAAACTCATCAAGCACCACCATTAAGTGATGTTCACGCCAGGAAGGATCAGCATTATATCTGTGTTCCCATTCCATTACCATTTGATTAATTAATGTAACATAGAATACATGTGTTGGCACTTGTATTGGCACACCATCGATATTATTAGGTACGTAAAGACCTACTAACTTCTTATCCAGTGAAATATGTGTTGATTCGCTGCCAAGAATAGCACCGGCGCCACCGTTCACCATTTTATAAAGTGTTGTATATATTGAAGAACGTGTTAAACCACGAGCTTCCATTACAATTAATAAATCTTGTAATGTTGGTGATCTGTAAATAGGCTGCACCCCATTGTCTCCGGAAGTGCTCGTATCCACTAATTGATAAATAATATCAACCAGTTGGTCAGGAGTACGATCGGGCATAGCCTTTTGCACGGCTTCTATGTATTGATTCCAATAAAGATATGAAATAACCGGTATACGTACGCCATACTCATCATATTTATATCCAGTAATTACCGGTGGACCAAGGAAATACAACTCTTTTGCCATATTCAAAACCAAACCACGCTGATAATCATCTAAATTTTCAACAACAATTTTTAAAAATTGGTCTAATCTATCAATTGCTGCACGCACAAGGTTTAGTTTATCAAGAGACGGATTATCCCATAATTCAGCGGCAATTGTCATCGGATTAATAAGCAATGGGTGTCTTGGTACGCCTTCGTATAAACTATCTTCTTTTGCTTGTGAATCGTATATTTCACCTTCCAAGAAACGCATAAACATTGCATTTCCTAATGTATATTCGCCCGAAGCGTCTGCAATAACAATATGCATACGATCTCCGTATTTCAAAGAAAAACGTCGTATTAATCCTTTTACTGTCATTGATTTACCTGAACCTGATGCACCAGATACAATAATATGTGCATTAGGGCTTATTTTATCGTGATATGCTTCAATTGGATCAAAAAATGCAGCACCAGCTTCTTGCGCATCTGTGAAATTAGTTGTCATCGGGTGAATTCTAAAAGATTTACCAAATGGATAACGACCAAACTCAAGATTTGTGCCTACAAACGGCCCGGCTGCTGCAAATATTCCATCAGTAGTAACAAAGCCCTGAATATCGTGATCTTCCTTAACGGCATTAGGGAATAGCAGCGCAAATCGTTCTACCAGCTCCTCATTTATCAATTTATGCACAAGAAATTCTCTTGTAGAGGTAATAACTGCATATAATTGCTCCAATGTTTTTTTCATTGTTTCAGTTGCTGCCGGGTGGGTAAAGACAAAGAAAGAAATTTTTGCTTCCATTAGCTTTTCTTGTTTTTCATGTAAGGCCTCAGTTAATATCTGTGCATACAATTGGGCTTTTGTCGCTGTTTCTACTTGCCTTGTAACATCTTTTTGCTCATTCATTGCCGCCTTTTGCATTTCGCCAATGTAAACCTTCTTGAATAACACTTCTTCATCCGGAGATAATAAGCGCCCTTGATATAAAACAATAAAGGGTGAGCCTGTCTGATTCATGACATCAGTAATTACTTCAAGAATATTTTGCCCAGTAACTTCTGCCGGTAAATCATACAAATCAAAGCCGAATACAACCGGGAAATTAACAAACCAATGCAACATTTGCACTCTTTTCAGTTCGCGCCACGCCTTTTTTCTCGATGCAGAATATTCCGCATCATATCTGTTTGCTAACATGTTATACTCTTCTTCTATTTTTTGCGGATTTATTTTTTGTTTGGAACTTAACACAAGATATTCGCCTTTTAACGTGTAATTAAACCTTTTCCCTGGCAAGAAAATGCTTTCAAAATCCATGGGCGTTAAATCATCAACTTCGCGAACAGTAGAATTAGCTACGGCCGCCGCCATTTGCTTTGTGAAGCCACTATTGCCCGGTAAAATAAAATCATCCTCTTCATAAAAATTAAAAACTATTTGATCATTTAATATTTGCCGAGAATCATCGCGTGGATCGTAAATCTTAATCATTTTGTTGGAAATATTAACTTTGGTATTACGAGCAAAGAAATACCTCACCATTCTTGTAGTTTTATCACTCATTACCCATTGAGCCACTTGTGCCTTATTATTTGTAGTAAAAGCTGCCGGCGGCAATTTAATTCTAAATACATGTTCAGTTGCCATAAATATTCGCCTCCTTATTTTGTTAATCTTCTTTTAAAATATAAGCGTTATCAGCTCTTATAATGGCAATATTCACATGTCATTTACGACAACAAGTTTTATATTTAAAATGGGTATTATCTTACTGTTTACATAAGGAGGGAAAAACAATGTCTTATGAAGATTTAATATATCACGCCGTCGGATTGCTTATGATTATTGCCTTTTTTCTAATGACAAGTTGGCTATGGACAATTATTCAGGTCTATAGCATTCCTGCCACTGAGACATTTATTATACAGCAAACTGCATATGTTACAGCAAATAATGCTATTTGGACTAGCGATGAGCCCACGCCGCATCCACGCGGTTTATTATTAATAACACGGCCATATACAATTGATGGAGTAAGTTATTATGGTGAATTAGCCAGTGTAGCGTGGCAAGGCAGAAATGTATTAAACACGCCATTTGCCCAATTTGCACGCAATAAATCAAGTTATGAAAACGTTTTGCAAGCGTGTCCAACACTTGTTTATAGAGTCGGAATCGGCAATTATGAAATTTGGGTACCAGTAGCAAGATAAAGGGGTGAGACGATGAAGGGTTATTCCGTGCTATTATTAGGCATAAGTGTGTTTATCATTATGGCTTCAATGGCTTTTTTAATGCCGGGATACGTTGCCCCTATGGAAACGGCTAATTGGAATACCGTGCCATATTCAGTTGGCGCTGTTGCATGTTCAATTGCAATGGATAAAGTAAGCCTTAATTATGTTGATATTAGTTCAATCCCTAATGGCGATGTGATTTTTAATGTTATAAAAGCAAATGATCCTAATGATCAAAATTGGTATTTAGCAATGAGTGAATGGGAAAAGATATTTAAGGATATCCAAAATAATATTGGAATTGATGTTGAGTTATCGTGGGTTGATTTAGATCCTAATAACAGCAATTTAAGTGCGGCAAGCCATTATTATAAACAATTTAACGGTTACAATGCTCAGGCGAGAAATTGGGGATTAGATCATTTTATGTTATTGCAGGTTTATTATAAAAACGCTGGAATTACTAGATATTATTGGATTTCCTGGGCAGTTGTTAAAAACAATAAAAATGACGCACAATGTCACGTTATAGTGAGGTGATATAAACATGTATTTATTTGATAGTTTAATGAAAGGATGGGGGTTGGTACAAATAATAGGGCTATTATTAGCTATCACGGCTGGATTATTAATTTTAAGTTATGGCTCAACTTATGCTGTTTCAGCTTATAATCATAGCACGGCAGGATGGGCGCTTTATAGAGATTGGAAAAACTTCTATGCAAAGGAATACAATACCACAATTAAAACAGCCATTGAATCATTTAATCCGGCAAGTGATGAAGCAGCTGTGGGGCCCATGGGAATAGGATTAGATTCATATAACGCTATCAAAGCGCGATTTATTGCCTCTTTAACACCGGCAGAAAGACAATATTTTATTGATCATAAGTGCGATATCAAAAGTGGAGGTGGAGTTGGACAATTAATTCTTGTCTGTGATATGGATGTGCGCTATAAATAAAAAACTTTTAGCGATATAATTAACATAGCAATAAAATTTAGTAAAAAGGAGGTCTGTCACTATGTTATGGATATCTAAAATGCGCTTTGAGGTTACGCCTGATGGTGATGTTGCAATTTATAACAACATTCTATCGCCGGAAATTTTAGCTACTATTGCAAAGTTAGCTATTGATTATCGTTCCGACCCTATGCAATACGACCCGACAGCGTGGGCGGATTTTGCAGAAAGTATTGAAAAAAAGGGAGAATATGGTTCCACGATAGGCTCTGTTGCTGTTAAAATTCCCGGAGGATTAATTGTAAAAATATCAAAGCGCAAAAAGAATAATGAAATCAGTTATTCTGTAGGTTATTATTTAGGAAAATTATATTTGGATACACAAATCATGTTAGAGGCTTATTATAATTTAATCACATCTGGAATGAGAGAAACTTATGAGAGAACTTACACTATCTTTGATAAAGAGCATTCGGTTGATATTACGGTTGCAGATGTAAGTATATCTATGGCTCCATCGGATGATCCTGATCAATATATTGTTATTGAGGATCCTGAAGTATGGATGCCGAGAGTTTTAATTCTTGGGTTATTACCTCAGGGAGAGCTTGAAAGAATATATGAATTCTTATACAACAGATAAAGGGGGAGGAGCATTATGCTACCCCTTATATTAGTAGATGATGTGACTGATGTGCAAAAAATACCAGAGGGGGCGTATATATTATTAATCCCCAACAACACAACGCGACATAAGGAAATTCTATCTTATGTAAGCAAGTATACAAATCACTATTTTTATGCGGTTACAGTAACTGATGAAGTTAACACGGGAGGTGAATAAATTTGGTAGGCAAGATTTATGTTAAAGTAGCATATGACGAATCATTGAATAAACAGCTAGGAGAAATGATTATGGGCATTATGCCGGCTCAAATAATTGATACACCTGAAAATGCTGATACATTGTTTATCGTGGACACTATTGATGTTGAAGATGAAGACAGGCTAGACAAAAAGCATGGTGGAATGGTAGATGTTATATGGGACACAAATTATGATGCATATAAAATAATTGTTAAAACAAGGGTACCACTTAGCTTAAGCGATCTCGCAGATCTTGCTGCTGCAATTGATGATTTGTGGATTAAAAGACATTTGAAATACATTGTAATCAATGAAACAGACAAAACAATATTGGGCCCAGTATGGACAGCACTGACAAAATATGGTTGGACTGAAACAGATTCAAAAGATAATGGTTTTCGTATTATTTTAAAACACAAGGAGAATTTGCCTCAGGATGTAGTTATTAGCAATTTATCATTTAATGAAAGAATAACAGTTGAAGCAATTGTTAATTCCGCCGCGCTTGATGATAAAGACAAAGTTAAATTCATTGTCAGTGAAATAGAAAAATATTATCACAATGTTACATACAGCATTCTTGAGTCATATATGGCAGATTATATGTACAGTGAACGCTTATCTGACATAGCGACATTAAAGCGTGAGGCTTTGCCCAAGAAAACAGAAGAACTTGAAGAGGAAGATAACAAAATAGTGGCTACATTGGAGGGCTTTTCAGGCACAAATGATGAAGATATAAAAGTAAAAGAAGCTTCTGTGCATATTCAATCTGAGAAAGTACAAGTGCATGCAGGTGAAAAAACTCTTGATGTTGCCGGCGAAGAGGTAAAGGCTGCTGGTAGTAATAGAGTTGAAGATGTGACAATTGAAAAACATCAAAATTCCGAAGCAGAAGCGAGCGCGGTAATTGTTGATCGTAATGATGACACGGTACAAAGTAAAATTATTACGCAAACAGTTAATAATAACATTCAATCTGCCGAACTACACCAACACACAGCAGAACCAACCTTAATAATAGATGAAAATATTGCCCCAAATAAACCAAACACAGAAACCACCCAAAAGAAGCAAGAAGTATTGGACATCCTAACTGGTGGATCTAAAAAGAAAGAAGAAACACTTCCCGCATCAGAATCAAAACAGGAAAATGCAGAGCCAAAAAATGATGAATATAATGAACAAATTACTTTACCTGATATAGAGGAAGAAGAGTCCACAAAAGAAAGCGAAACTGTGGCTGAAACAAAAGAAAAGACCGATTCTATAACAAAGGAAGAAAAAAAACCAATGCCCGTTGAGGAAATCAAGACAAAGGAAGAAAACATATCGCCGGACGAAGAAAAACTAATGGCAGAGATTGAGCATTCTGTAGCCATTGACTTTCTTGAAAAATTTGCCGATGAAATTGCCGGCATTATTTATGTCATGGATGGGAATGATGAAAAAGTATGTTACGATTTACCCGAACAGCCAATTGTATTTGCGGTAGAAGAAATGCCTGAATGGGCTATAGAGCTAATAGGAGAATATGGCCTGTATATCGAGGGTACTATTCCACACAAGATAAAAGGTCAAGGCTATTTATTAGTAAAATTAACAGATCTCAACAACTGGATAGAACATGAAAATATATATTATATTTCAAAGCACCCATTAATTAACGCCTTTATTCGTAATAAAAAAGTAAAAGCAGAAGAAAACTCAAAAACTTCAGGAAAGAAAAAGAAAAGTAAAAAGTGATGTGATATGAAAAAATTTATTTCAACGCTGTTAGTGGCCGCCGCTATATTAATTGGCGGCCTTTTTACTAGCACATATTTACTTACACATTCATCACCAGCTATTGATACCGATTCTCCTAGTAGTATTCCCACTTTTTCTAATTCTGATAGTGCTACAACACTACCGACTTCAACGGTTACAATACAAGGCAAAAAAGTAAAGCTGCATGCGTATGTTTTCGGCGTTAAATATTGTGAACACACAAATACAATGATAAGTGCGCTTAAAACATTAAATATTCCTTATGTTTTTATCGATGTTAGTGCAAAAGAAAAAGAAGCCGTGGCAGAAATGATATACGATACTTTGTTTTCACAAGCCGGTGATACAAGATATGCAGTACCTATTACAATTATTGTAGATGAAACAAGAAAAATTGTTCTCGCCGCTTTTGTCGGAAATTATGATATTGTTAATAATTGGGAAAAAATAACAAATACAAATCCTTCTGCATACTATGGAAGATTAATATTTACAATATCTTCCAAGCAATCGCAAAAAATATTGCAAATACTAGAACAAATTAACGAATAATTTGTCGTCCCGGATGCGTTTTTTGTGTAGTTATGCTTGCAGTTTTAATTTCTGATTCAAGAATAGTAGCGGACATATTGTTTAATCTAACATACACTAACTTCTTTTGTGGAATGCATGAAAAGTCGCCATGTATTTTATGATTATCGGGAAAAATGGTAAATGTGCTAGTTACTATCATTTCTTTATATTGCACCAAATGCGTTATCACATCGCTATCATTCACAAGAGGGCCAAGACACTGATATTGCGCGGCTAAATTGTAATGTAAAAATAACCATGGATATATAAACATCGTAAGCGCTATCATTATTATTAAGCTAATTACTATCGATACGATTATGTGTTCACTATCTGACACTAAGCCCGCAATAATTGATAACACAATAACACCTATCCAATACATCCACCAAGATGATGCTATGAATATCCAAGCAAAATATAGCAATATAATAACTGTATCAACAACAAATGAATTAAAAGCCCATTTTTTGATATTAAATTTTGGTGAAACTTTTTTTTCCTCTTTCATGTTTTAAATATACAGACAAAAATTACAAAAAGGAACAAATTGATTATTTACTCTTTAACCAGTTTCCTTCAAGACCACCTTTGCTGCTTGCACTGCTGAAGAATTTATCCACTGCCCAACCGACAGCGAAACCGAGCATCCATCCGGCAACACCAGTTCCGCCAATAATAAGAATCTTTTGAATATCCAAACCACTGTTTTTGACGTCGACGAGTTGGAAGCCCCAGAAAATACCAAGTGCCACGCCAAGAAGCTTAAGGTAAGTGGAGATAGAGTCTTTGCCGCTTCCTAGACCAGAGGATACTGTCACTTTTGAACCCGCAGCTAAGTTTAGTGCCATAGCCAATAATACGCCAAGCACGAGAGCAACCACAATTGTAATACCGGCAAACGCAAATAGAGTTTGCAATAAGTTTTGTCCCTGCATACCTCTAAAAGCATAGAAATAGCCGGCTAACATACCAAGAATAATCATTATTATCCATGCTCCGGTGCTTAATTTGTATTTCTTATCTTCTTCACTAGTAAGCAAGCCAACAGTTTGCATAACGTCCAGAATTGTGGTAATAATACTTGTGCTACTAGTTTCGTCTTTGTTTCCAGCATACGCATGGTGCATAACACTGAACATTCCAACGGGTGTAGCGCCTCCCATCATGCTAGCAATAACAGCAAATAGCATTACCCATACGGCAAATCCTTTCCAGTTAAAACTTAATACCATTTCCATGAGGATCACTCCCTCCTTTCAAGATTAGAATAAAATTTTTAACGTTAGCTTAACAGTAGCGTAACGTTATTTCATGTTAAATATAATCTTAAAAGATCTTTAACAAAACGTTATACAAAAAGGAAACATGGATAAATATAATTAAAGGGACATTCCTCCAGTATTTTGCTGCTGTTCTTTTTCTAATTCATCATCATCAGGTTTTAATACGGATTTAATATCTCCAGAAGGTGTGGCAACATGCAAGCGTTTTGTTTTATCGACTTCCATAACTTGTTTTTCATCAATTTGAATAATATCATTGTCTTTATTAACCCATTTGTGTGTAAGTAATCCTCCTTCCTGTGCGGCGGCAACAGTTGCGCTAATTTTAGCCGTGGATTGTGCTAGTTTATTTAGCGTTATTAACATTTCAAGCTCTTCAAGACTAAGTCGTATTATTTTTTTACTTTCTTTCAATGGAGCAAATGTAGCAATCTGTATTCCACCTGTTAATGAACGCTTAACATCATTAATTACACGTTTTTGATTAAGACTTACCAATTTGTCGATGTCTTCTCGTAATATTGAAGCATTTTCCGGCTGTTTTAATAGTTGTTCAAGAAATTCTAAGTCTTTTGTTGTATAATCCGATAAGTATATTATATCTTCTTGTCCATTTTTAAATAATGGAGTTAAGTATGTATCAAAAATATGTTGACTATTAAGCGCCGCACCAATTATGTTTCTATTAGTTAAATTCGCGATTTCATTAACGATATTGTGAAATTTTACAATATTATTAAGTTTTTGTAGCCCTTTTATCGTCTCTGATGATACATCTTTTATAATATCTTCATGTTTGTTTATTTCGTTAACTGCAACAGCCAAAGCATGGTGTAAAACATTACTAAAATGTGCAGGCTCCGTTGTTTGGTGTTTATCAGCTATTTGCTTTAATATTTCTGTAAATTTCTTTTCATCCACTACTAATAATCCGTTTTTTCTCAATCCAATAGCAATATTCATCGCATCATTATCATTCTCAATACCAAACATTTTTAACATCATGGCTACGGGATAATCAATTGTTAAAAAATCATCAACTTGTAAACGTTCTCGTTGATCCTCAGGTATTTTTACTATCAACAATGATGGCGCTTTGTCCTGGAATTGCTGCTGAATTTCTTCTTGTAAATGAACAATCCCAGGATATCGCGCCTTATCAATTGGTTTTAGCATATTTATTACACCTCCTTCTTATTTGTACGCACTATACAGCAGCATTTCGATGTAATTATTTAATAATCTTTGCGCTTTTTCCGACATGTTTGCAATAGTGCTTGCCACAGCTAACTGCAACAGATTTTCAGTCTCTATCATTACTTTAAATAGTTCAATATTAGTATTGCCTCTAATATGTTCCCTTAAAGCCTCAATAACTGATAATATATCTTCTCCTGTAGTAAAGAATATGTTTCCAATTCCAACAATGAATGTGATATACGTTATTAACAAAGCAATATAAGTATTAGTTTCCCTCATGATAGGCATTGTTTGACGTAAATTGTATTCCAGCAATAAGCCTAATAGTTGTGGAGCTTGCATTAAAATTTGTCTTTGTCTAGAGTCATTTAATATGTTATTTAATGACGTAATTACTGCATCACGCACGCCGGGCTCTTCCAATATTGTTTTCATTGTAGGATATTGGATGTTATTCAGCCTTGCAAGAAAGCCTTCAGCGCGCATGCGTCTGTTTTCTAACACACGGGTCAATGATCGATACGCTTCTACAGCCGCATATGTGTCCAATATACTTTCAATTTGAAGAAATGTTTTAATACCGTTTCCGTCAGCGAGGTGATTGGAGGCTAATAAAAGACTGTCAACAGATGCAAAATATAAACTTATCAATTCCGCAATAATTGCCGCCTTTTGCCTATCTGTTGATGCATTCCATCGTAAAATTAGGTTTTTCATTTTAAGCATAGATTCATCTGGTAAATTGTTAATATCACTGAATGCAACACGGCTAATCCAGAATTTATCATGCATTTGATTAATTGCCGGCACAATATCGCGCGTGATTTTGCCTATCACATCTTTTTTAAACTCATCTGCATCTGTGAAATTACCAACAACTATTAATTCTGCCCTAGGTGTTAAAAATACAGTCGCCCATATGTCTGTTATATATTTTTCTTTATCGATGTCACCTATATTTTTTCCCACTAGAAAAACAGTCTCTCCGTGAACAGACAATACTAATGTTCCTAAAACCGCATTATCTCCACGTAAACGAATTTCAACATCTTCTGTTAACAAATCCTGTTCTTGCAATGTCGCAGCTAATACAGTTCTTAAAGCGCTAATATTTCTTATATATGGCAGCGCAACAATTACACCTGCTTGCCCATCAAAATTCACAGGCATATCTTTATCTTTAAGAAACATCGCGGCCATTTGTTTTAAATTCTCTTTAGTGTTTTGTAACTTCCCATTAACTCTTTTTAGGCCATGATTGTAGCTATCCATATCAAGAAAACGGTGCATTATCATGCTTTCTTGTTCCGTGATCGAATAATCAAGATAGCGGTTTTGCATTATTTGCGGCAAAGCACCGTTTTTGATATGCCAATATAATCTTCCTTCTTTAATCGTATATTGATATTTGCTTTCATATCTGCCGAGAATGTCTTTTAATTCCTGTGATATTTGTAAAGAAACGTCAATATGTTTTGCTACATGTGCTCCTAATAAAAATAAATTAGCATATTCCAATTCAGCCAACTGCCCTAATCTTTGACGTTGTATAGCGTTAATAGATTCATCAAGCAGTCTGTATTCTCTATTTAGAATATTGAATGTACTTGGATAATTCATCATTTCATCTGTCGCCACTTTATCAAGTTCTTCTATAGCTCTTTTTAACTCCTTCATAAATGAACGTTTATCGTTAATAAACATTTTTTGATCTGTTAAAATATTGTGTAATTCTTGCAACTTAACATATGTTTGTGGCATTGTTTGCTGGAAATTATAATCATTAAGAATGGGCGCAATAGCGTTAGCTAAATCTTGACATGTATTCATATTGATCTCTTGTATATTAGTAAGCGTAGATAAAACCCTAGAAAAATCAGAAACCATTTTTTCATCAATTCTTATAATGTTAGTTATCATTTAAAATTACACCTCCCTTGTTTTCTTACACATTAATAATAGGCTAAAACTTTCTTTCTAAATTAAGGTTTTCGTATTTTCTTACCGTACAATTTCATTGCCAAACCACCATCGCGCGATAAAATAACGTTAATATATATTGGAAATTGTGCATATGGCCTACCTATTGAAAAATTACCACAAACGCTTTGCGCTGAGCAATTTATCTCTTTCCATTTAATTCCACCTGTTTTCCACTGCAACAGAACATATTTAAGCCCTTGTTTTTCTGCGTATTGTAATGCAACATCCTCAGATAGCTGTACAGGATTGGTAGCAGTAAGAATTCCAGTCCAATTTCCTTCTTTCCATTTGCCATCAATACCAATTGCAAAATGCCCCATATTTTGCTGCATAATAATGTCTTCAAGATTGATTGCACCATTAAATATCGCATTTGGAGTTTGCGGTGACATATTCCACGAAATAACAATATTTTTCACATCTTCTACCGTTAGATCTAAAAAGCCCTGTATAAACTTTGCAAAATAAGGCCCGCCTATGATATAGCCGTTATTGCTTAATGTCATTGACGCTACAGGTACTAAGAATGTTTGTTCTTCACTTATCCATGCCCCAGTTGCTACATTTTTAAGCGGTATTTTTTCTGCCAATAAAACGACAGAAAAATCAGTGGCTGTTTCTGTCGATATTATTTGTACTTTTTTTCCTAATATTTCGCCTTTATTAATGCGCGCAAATTGCCATGTAATTCCTTTAACAGGAGAAATCAACAAAATATTGTCGTCTGCTTGAATATACCATGCACCAAAATCCGTGCGCACAGTATAAGAATTGTCTATCCCCTCCGCTAATGAATGGTGAATTATCCACAAATTATGTACGGATTTATTCACATTAATATTTTGTGGTAGCTCAACATAATAAAAAATATTGCCTTGTTTGCTAATATAAATTCCTGCGCGTTTTAAGGGTACATCAGGGTTTAATCCTAATAGATTTCTGACCGGCTGAACAATTTCTTGCCCTGTAACATACGCAAAGATATTAACATTTTTAGGTATTGGCACCAAAGGCTCATAATTCTTAATATTTACCTTGTTACTTTGCTTATTAAAAAGAAAAATTCCGGTTATTACAACTGCTATTGCGATTAATAAGAAAACAAACTTTTTTCTATTCAATTTTCATCACCTCTTAAAGTTGTTGTTCTGTCTTAAATATACGATTGCAGTCTTGGACTTATATTTATAACGGATATTTAAAGTTAATTTAAAAAAACTGAAAGGAGGGATTATTTTGAATTTGCGTTTACGGTTTCAGTTACAATATGGTGAACATGATTTAATTTTATACATGAACATATTAGAATTATTAATGACCCATTCCGAGTTTCCTGCGCCGCTTGCTTTCCCGCCGAGGCCAAATGTCGCAATACTTTATACAGAAATGAACAACTATCCATTCCAAGTCCAGGCAATTCCAGCTTTGCGCCTATCGTTAGCACAATTTAAACATTATTATAAGAAATCTATACATGTTCTCCAAGACGGCGTTTATTATTCGTTTGCAGACGGGAAAATTATTACACATCTAGAGGCATTAGAAATGGGGAGAAAACTCAATAGACAAGCAATGTTTTTTGAGGCGCAACATAAACAAATTATGCAAAAAGCAATTGATTGTGTCAGCAAAATGCCGGTTTTATCAGCTGTTGCAAATATGTTAATAAAATTTGAGCCGTGGATGGTGTTATACGACGACACATATCAGCGTTTCTTGTCAGATCACGGTGATATTTATTTTTGGACATCTAATTCTATCTTATATGTTAAGTACAATGGTGAAACATTTCCGCTGTTAACAAACTATGAAAAAGAAATTGAAGGATATATGATATCTGACCATGTTCGCCAATGGTTTTTGAAACAATTAAGAATATACAATAATGAGGCCAATCATATAGTGAAAAACACCACTCGCACATTTAATATTTGCGCCCTGCAATTATTTAATGAGGATTTTTCATTTGTTGAACGCTATTTACTAGATAATCTTTCTTTATTGGTAAAAACTGGATAAACAAAAACTATTGACAAAAATTTTAATTTTCCTCTTTTTGTTCCTCAGTATTGCCGAGCATTTCTGCCACTTTTTTCAGCGCTGCATTTCTAATTTCTTCCTGCAGTTTCTCATCGCTAGCTATAACACGAAGCAAACTTTCCTTTCCTTGTGCCAAACGCTCTTCGCCAAAATCATAATAACTGCCATGACGCGTAATTACTTCAAGAGCCAAAGCCGCTTCCAACAAAGAATAAAGTTTATCAATGCCTTGGCCATAAATAATGCGAAGCACAGCTTCTTTATAAGGCGGATATAGTTTATTCTTAACTACCTTTACTTTTACCTCATGCCCGATAACATCTGTTCCTTTCTTAATTTGTGACTGCCTGCGCACTTCAAGCCTAATAGATGAATAGAATTTCAAAGCGCGTCCGCCTGGTGTTGTTTCTGGATTGCCATACATAACGCCAACTTTTTCACGAATTTGATTAATAAAAATCAGCGCCGTTTGATTTTGAGCAAGCAGTCTAACAAGCCTACGCAGGGAAGCAGATAGCAAACGGGCCAAGACTGCTACAGTGCTATCACCAATATCCCCTTGCAATTCCTGACGCGTCACCAAGGCAGCAACAGAATCAACAATAATAACACCTTCTCCAACGGTGGCGGCAAACTTTTCTGCAAGCTGCAAGGCCGTCTCTGCATCGTCAGGCTGTGAAAGAATAAACAAATCGCTTTCGGTATCCATACCAATAGCCTGCGCATATGAAGGGTCAAGGGCATTCTCAGCGTCAATATACAATACTGGCATACCTTTTTTCATCGCTTCCGCTGCGACATGCAAAGCAAGGGTGGTTTTACCAGAACCTTCATTTCCATAAATTTCTGTTACTCTTCCAAGAGGAATGCCACCAATACCTAACGCTACATCAAGATTAAGCGCCCCCGTAGACACAACCTTCGGCTTTTCAAGGGCGCCTTCACTAAATCGCACGACAACTTCATTACCCATTTGTTTTCTTGCCTCTTTGATAAATGCATCTAATCTTTTTGTTACATCATTTCCCATAATGTATACTCACCTCTCCTTTTATCTATTTTGTGCCTGTGCTGCCAAAGCCACCTTCACCGCGATGGCTTTCGCTTAATTCTTCTACCTCTATAAATTTTGCTTGCTGCACCGGCGCTATCACCATTTGAGCAATGCGCATGCCAGGCTCAATAATAAATGGCTCATTGCCCAAATTTATTAGCAGCACTTTTACTTCTCCACGATAATCAGAATCAATTGTTCCCGGCGCATTTAAAACTGTAATCCCATGTTTAAAAGCTAAACCACTCCTGGGTCTTATCTGTGCCTCCCACCCATACGGCAATTCCATACTAAATCCCGTCGGAATAAGCATTCTTTCTCCTGGATGCAAAGCTATTGGTTTCTCTATGCATGCGCGCAAATCTGCTCCGGCTGCCTCTAGGCTTGCATAATGTGGCAACTTTGCACACTCTTTTAGTTTCTTAATTTTTACTGTTAAAATTCGCTCCTGCATAATATTATATCACACTCCTTTCCATTTTAAAATAATGATTGTTGATGTGGATTAAGCCCATGATAGGCAATGCGCTCAACAGCTAATTGAATATTATATCTACCATCTACAGCCAATTCTTCAAGATGGCTAATTAAACGCGCATGGGGGCAGGAATCATAAAAGCTACACCAAGAACATTTTGGCGGCCTACCATCATCTGTTATAGCTTTACCGATAAAAGTTTTAAGAATACTATTAATATCTTCACCACTTTTTAGCCTGCGCAGTATCTGTGTAGCTTCTTCACGAATAATTAAGCCATCGTCGCTGATCGCTGCCTGTAATGCTTTTCTAAAAGGTGTGTAGTATTTCAAAGTATTTCTTATGATTTTATGAATTGAGTTATTGTGATATTGAAATAATGGAATTGCATCAATATCTTCCATTGCATTGGCATCTATTGTGGCAGCAATTAACGGTGGCGTGTAATAAAAGTTTTCTCTAGCATATTCAAGTTCCATAATGCTTTTTGCAAATTCTATAGCATCTATCACTGTGTCTATTAAATTATTAAACATTGTAAATACTTCATTGCGCCTCTGCTCATAAATATCACGCCAATTAATTATGTGATCTTGCAAAATATAGGATTGGACAGCGTCTTGGTTGGTGTTGCGAAATACAAAATAACCTTCAACACGCTGATTTTTATGCCATTGTGACATAGTGTTTTCTGTGCGCGGAATGTTAATAAGTTTATCAACAAATTTCATTGGCTCAAAATGGCGTGGAAAATGGCCATTTTTAACCGCTGATAAATAAAGTATTATTTGTAAAAGATAATACCATCTTTTTTCTTTGAAAATATTTAATTCTTCATCTGCATTGGTGCCGAGATTCGTAGCCTTTGCTTCAAATACAATCCACGCATCTTTTTCTCTATCGTAGCCCAATGCATCAATAAGCCCAGCAAAAATAATATCAAACCAGTCCCCGTATTTTCCTTTTCCTTGCTGTATTTTAGCTTCAATTTCTGCTATAGCTTGCTGTGTATCTTGATAAGCGTCAATTGTTTTAAGAAATTTCAGCACTTCTGAAAGCGTGGTTGTCACCGGTACTTCTGCGGCCTTAAGAATGAATGACTTTCTTTGCGTTCTCATTATGTCTGCCTGGGAAGCAACAATAGCATCTTGCATATTGCCATAATTTATATATTGTACCTGTATTGTCGATGGAGCGTGTGCCAATATCAATAACGGCTGCAGTTTGCATCGCTGATAGTGTCCGCCTAATGTTACCAACTGAGATGGGCGAATATATATAGCCATCTTTAGTATGCCCTCCTCTCACATTTTCCACTATTTTTATTATACCAAAAATTTATACCATAAAAACGCTTCTTATCAATATATTAAATATAGCGAAGGAGGTGAATGAATATTTATGCATATAGAAGATTGTTATGAAACAGAAAAACTTAACAAACAACAACTCGAAGAATGCAAGCGCTTGTTGCAAGAACGTATTAAACAAAAACATCGTGATATTGAAAAAGATAATCAGATCCTACAAAAACGCATTGAAAAACTTAAACAAAAATTAATATAATTACTAAATTGCCCATCCATTTTGTTGTGCAATTTCTTGCAACATTTTTGCCAATTCTTGCGCTCGTTCGTAATGCTGCTCATATTTATCTGGAAAAGAACGTTGTATAAATGCTTCCAATTCGTCGTCTTCTGTTAAGAGGGCAACCGCTAACGCTTGCGGCACAATATTTTGCTCCGTCTTTTGTAATTTTTCAACTAATTGCTTGTGGTTCTTCTGATATTCTCTTAATTTTTTATGCAATACATTTAATTCTTCCTGCATTTGTTGATTTTGATAAATAAGACTAACATTTTGTTGCTGCAATTCTTCTACTTGATTTTGTAATTCTTTTAAACGTTGCTTGTATTTTTCAACATCTTGACCTGTTTCTTTAGCTAACACACTATAGAAAGTGTCATATAATTGTTTTGCAATATTATGTGCTTCATCTGATATTGTTACATAATAAGCGCCGGGCATATCTGGCACTGAGCCGCTAATGGTAAGGTATTTATTGCCATTATCAAGTTGCATCTTTCCTGTTATTGGATCAGTAACGATTAAAATACCATCATTTAATGTTGCAAGCGAAGAAAGTATGCCTTTTAGTTGCGCTTTTTCTTCCGGTTGTTTTGTTTTAATGTAATCATTTATTATATCAAAGACAACAGCGGCGGCTAATTCAGGCTGTTGACGGATGCTCTTATTTTCGTATAAAACATCGTCAATAGCATACTTTAAGGGTCTATTGATTTTACGCAATAAATTAAAAACATCATCTAATCTCTCGCGCCACTTTTCTTTCCTTTCGAGTACACTTGCTTTTTGCCTTAGCTCTTTGTTTTCTTCTTTTAATTCTTTATTTTCTTCTTTTAAGCGTTTAATAAAATATGAAAATGGAAAACTATTATGTTCAATA
>Ga0256838_1000074_pt1 | contig 77415 bp, 95 predicted proteins | sample 4571419metaG_FD_185978 | JGI IMG/M metagenome (GOLD analysis project Ga0256838, IMG submission 185978) | Hydrothermal vent microbial communities from Guaymas Basin, Mexico - 4571-419 | ecosystem: Environmental > Aquatic > Marine > Hydrothermal vents | place: Mexico: Guaymas Basin | collected... | reverse complement strand
AGCCAGTTGTTCATCCATACAAAAAGCCAGTTGTTCATCCATACAAAAAGCCAGTTGTTCATCCATACAAAAAGCCAGTTGTTCATCCATACAAAAAGCCAGTTGTTCATCCATACAAAAAGCCAGTAATCATACCAAAAAGAATCGATACATTCATGGTAACATACGACGCAAGTGAGAAAAGCTTTATTTGTAAACCTGTAGATACTTCTACTATTCTAAGAACAGCATTGATGGGGCCTACAATCGTAATAGGTAGAGAAAATTGTCAGAAACTTGTTTCAAACTTTGTTAAAAAACTTCCAAATATAATAGACAAAGTAGCTCTCGTAAGAAAAAGAGGTCATAAGTATTATTGTGCTACTGTAAGAGACATTTTACAGAGCGAAGACCAACCTCTTATAGGACAATTAATTACAGGGAAAGCTCAAATTTTTTCTTCCCCATCAGCCTGTCTCAAACTTCATCCTAATGCTGAAGTGATAGGAAGTGCAGCTAGGCTTCTTCAACCACAACCTGAACCTATAAGAATAACCGAAATATTACCCGCTACAAAGTTGCAACCTGAAATTACTAGAGCAAGTATTATGGAGAAAAAACCTAAAATAGTAACAATTCAACCCAAATCTCAGCCTCAACCCCAACTTAGACCTCAACTTCAATACCAGCCTCAACAATCCAATTTCTTGAAATATGCCCTCATAGGTAGTGCAGGTCTGCTGGCTATTATTATGCTTACCAATCATGAAAGTTAATGCGCTGCCCCTCTTTCCCTCCTTCTTTTCCTATCCCCTAAGCCCTCCGTGAGGAGGGCGACTTATTTTGCGTCCAAAATAATTCAGGCCCAGCCAGCAATGCTGACTGGGCCTGAAAGGTGTCTTGACGGATTTATGGAAAGTAGAGCGGCCCTCTGGCCGCCCTAAGCTTAAAGAGCAGGCTTCTTGAGGATACCGTCAAGAGCGACCTGGATGGTTACATCAGAGCTGAGGTAGTTTCCGTCGGTGCCAGCTTCAAACTGGAAGTCTACAGCAATAATCCACTCCATTACATCTCCACCATCAATGAAGATGGAGAACGGAAGCTTGTGGACTGCTGTAATGGTAGGAAGACCGATTGTAGGAATGTCAACATCAGCCTTAGGAGTCCATACACCACCACCAGTAGCGAACTCGTAGAGAGGCTTGCTGAAGATTTCATCAGAACCGCCCTTCTTGTAGATGAGAACGGCGTTGTGAATAAGCTTGTTGAGGTCTGCAGCGGAAGCAGCTCCTACATAAGAAACCCTGATCTCCTTGAGTTCGAACTGGAATCCGTTAGGAATAGTAGAAGGAGTCTGAACATTGCTCCTGATCCTATTCTTGCTGGTTTCCTTGAAGAGAACATAGTTGTTGGACTTCTGCTTAGCGTTGATTGTAGCAGAGTCATACCAAGTATAAGGCCTCAAATCAGAGATTTGCAGGAACCTTTCTCCTTTGGGGGTTTTAACCTTTACCTTTGCCATGACACTTACCTCCTTTCCTGGTTTTTATGGTTTATAGGGAGTTGCTGCTCCCTTTACTATTCTACCGTTACAACTATTCCTTCTTCATCAGTTTGTCCGTAACCATCGACAACATCTACTTCTACAGGTTCTCCTTCATATCCGTCAACTGTTTCAACTACAGGAGCCAGAGCATCGCCATAGCCATCCATTTCCTCAACTACAGGAGCCAGAGCATCGCCATAGCCGTAGAATCCGTGTTTAGCTCCTACATGAGGATGAGGCATGTGCAGCTTTCCAGAAAGAAGCTGGCTGAATGCTACTCCTAAAACAACAGAAGCTCCACCGATTCCCATTGCAGCAGCAGTTTCCTCTCCAAGCTTATTCTTTGCAAGTGCAGAAGCTCCTATAACGATACCAAGCCCCACAACACTTTTGATAAGGGGATTCATTCTGGAAATTACAGGAAGCTTGTTGGTTAGAAAGATAGAAGCCAGTCCGGTAGCAGCTCCGATAGCACCACCTTTGAGAATGTTCTTGGTTGTTTCACCAATGTTTTCAAATCCATCTACACCATCGTAGATTACAGCCGTCGCCATGGTTTACCTCCTTTCAAGTTTTTTCTCCTATTTCATTTATAACGAATTAGGGGGTCTATCTCCCGAAATTGGAAATAGACCCCCTTGTTAACAAAGGAAGTATTATATCCTATGAGGAACGATAACAGCATAATTCATAAGCTCTTCAGGAGAAAGCTTAACTTCTCCTATCTCCTTAAAGGCTTCCTCAATTCTTTCTAAGTCTTTCTCTTCGTAAGCTTTAACAATAGCTTCTTTTGCCTCTTCCGGAGTCTTACCAAGGTATAAACCGAATCTTTGTATTGTCCTTCTACCTACAAAGAATGCTATCGGAGAAGCCAAAATACCAGCATTCATAAATTCAGGGAACCACTTAAATAATTCTGCATTAAGCTTTGTAGAAACATGACCAGGAATGTAGTTTGCCTCTACAAAGAAGGCTATGAACAGGAGAATTAAATTGCTGAGTTTCTCCCTACCAATACCTTCCACTTCACCATTTAAGACGCTGGAAAGGGCATAGCTGAGTACTTGAGGAGCCAAGATAAATGGGCTTTGTTCAGCGCCACGACTCTTAACTCTATTAAAGGCTTCCTCAACAAATGTACCTCTAAACTGCTGCTCAAGAGCCATGAAGTATTCAGGCTCATTGTGGAGGAATAGAAATGCTACAAGAAGCTGCAGCAAGGCTATTTCATCCTTGTTTAGCCGCTCGTCGTATAGAGCTTTAACAGCAGAAGCGTAATAAGCAGTCATTGAGCGAAGAGCTAGAGCTTTTAGGCTGAGGTTGGCAATTTTTACCTTGTTGCTCAAGAGGTTTCCGACACCCGCAGATACAGCTTCAGCAAGCCTATCTCCTGGTATTTTATCAGCATAGATGGCTGTTAAAGGTGTTACAGATACCTTTACCCAGTTAATAAATTCCCCAATGTCGCTTTCTATGGCCTTAAAGATGTCAACGATAAAGAGGCCTGATGCTCCTATCTTTTGAACCACCTTATTGAAGGTTCTCCGCAGTATTTCAGGAAGAGTTTGATTATAGAAAGTATCAAGCTTTTCTTTATCCAAGGCATCAGGCACCATAGTCCTAACTTCTTGATGGACTGAGCTTACGATTTGCCCTAATAATGTAACATGCCCGCCGCCACCAAGACTTTCTAGGGCTTCATTCAGAGGATTAATGACAGCAGTATTTAAAGCAGCCATAGTGTATAGAAGAGCATTTCTTTGTTTTTGAACATCAGGAGTTAAGCTCTTAAGCTCCAATTCCTTACCAATCTTAGCATAAAATCCAAAGGTTCCTTTGCTTGAAGAGAATGTTTTCTCTCCAGCTTTTGCTAATCTTTCTAGAATCTCTTCTCCTGCTTGCGTACCAATGCGTCCTTTAAAGACATACAGGAAGTTAGCCATGTAGTCTGTAGCATAGGTAGTAAGGAATGAGATGATAGCCTTTTCGTAGTTGTTTTTATTTTCAATCGCTGAGTAAGGGTAACTCTCTCTTGGGAATACCCTTTCTATAATCGTAGGTTCAAAGGCGATAGTATGAGTTAAGAGCTTGAGAATAGAAAGACCTTTTAGGAACTTGTTGCTTACAAACCTTAAAACAAGAGGTCTTAGGTATTCATGCCTAAAGTTCTGGAAGGCTCCCGCTAAGTTCTGGGGAGATGAAATTGCTTTAGGAGACAAGACCTGCTTTCTGTATTCCGCGAGTACCCTTTTATAAGTGTCTATAAGGGCAAAAAGACCATAAACAGGATCATCAGTAATAGCAGCCCAGGCTCCATTTACACCTTTTAGGTACTTATAGGCTGTTTGAGCGGCATTAAGAACCGTTATGTAAGAAGATGCAGCAGAAAGTTTAGCAAAAGCTTCTGCAGGTGTCTTTGGCGCTTCTCCAAGGTAAGCTAACATGTCAATCATGGACATTACAAGAAGAGCATTGAAGTAAGAGGTTTTTTGTATTATGTCCCTAAAGTCCTCAAAGGCACTAATTACCTCATCTGCGTTAAGCTCTATAGACTCTCCCTTAGGCTGTTCATTAAAGAGAAGCTCTCTATAAGCGTCATGAATCTTTCCAACTATTTCAGGCACAGAAAGGTCTTTCAGTCCCTTTCCTACAAAGGCTTCCTTGAGGAGCGTGGAAATGTAAGCCCTGAAGCTCTTACCTTGACTTTCAAGCTTTTGTCTTTCTTCAGGCAAGTAATATGCCGCCATTAAGCTCTCAAGAATCAAGTAACTTCTTACACTCTGGAGAAGGTTGTTGAGGTAAATATCAATGCCTGCTTTGTTGAGTATTTGAGGAACTTGAAGGGCAAGCGTTGGTATATCTTCAACAAGAGAAAATGCATAACGGCCTTGTACTTCAGTAATGGTTGTGTCGTAGGTTCTTACAAAGGAAGAAACTAACTTATTCTCAATGTTTTCAGCAGCACTGAGTATATCAACAACAGTTTTGGTTGCAAAGTAAGCTACAGCAGAAGAATTGGAAGCCTTGCGAATGCTTTTTACAAATACATCCCATCCTTTTGTATGTTTAGCTTTCTCTATGATTTCCCCAGAAACCCCAGTAAGAGCAAGAGTTGTGATGAGCTTTTCTACCTTACCTTGACCTTTTACGGTCTTTTCGTTGATGAGGTCAAAAGGTCTAATGATAATAGGAGCCATCATAAATGCCCAGGAAGGAATGCCATAAATAGGCACATTATAGTAAGGCATGCTCTCAGCCACAGACTCCCATTGAGCCAAGAGGTAAGACTTTGTTATAGGTAGTCCCAGGTTAGCTGCTTTACCAGAATCCAACAGCTTTAATCTAACAGGAAGCCTTGATGCTATCACAGAGTTTTTAGCAAAGTAGGTATTGGCTGTAATTCCTGTAGCTTTAAGGAAGTCAAAAAATACATCAATAGCTTTCTTTTCTTCTGTAAAGAAGATTCTTTTGAGGATTAGTAGTGCAGTCGGCCTACCTGCTGACTCAAGAGCATTGTTAATCATGTAGTATCTAGCAAGAGTGAGAAGAGACCTTTGAACAGCAGCAGCAATTTCCCTTTTAAGGAATTCCTCAAAGAAATCTCTGAGTTCTGGATGTTTGACTAAAAGTTCCTGCGTTGGTATTTGGGTGCTGAGCAGGATATTTCCGGCTTTAAAGTAAGCTTTGTAAAACTCTGCCAAATGAACAAATTCATTGCTTATTAGCTTTTTAGCCGCTAGTATAGCAGGATCAAGAGTCTTTACTCCAGGTAAAGCTTCAGCTTTCTCCTTATACTCGTCAACCGGCACAAAAGCTAATGAATACGGAATAACAATTTCTATTTTCTCTCCCTGCCCTCCATCTACAACAGTTCTAATAAAGAGATTCTTGTTATCAAAAAGAGTGCTAAGTGCTTCTATTTGCTCCCAAATATTTCTAAACTCAGCCAAAACTCTATTGATTGAAGCTCCATCACCTATCTCTCTTAAGAGAGCAAACAGCCTTCTTTCAAGTTTCTTACCAGTGAGAATATCAGGAGCAATGTTGGGGACTTTATATCCTTGTTCTGTTTTCTCTACTATATCAGCCTTTTTGCCTTTCTTTTTATCAAGGCCAAGGGCTGAATTAACAATCATTACAGCTAAAGCTTTAGCTAACTTGACAAAATTCTCTTCAGTATGGAATTCATTAAGTTTCCCGTTATCAGCTAAGTGTCCAAAAATTGTTAAAAGCTCCACAACCAATGCATTGAGATGAGGAATACGAGCTGTAAAGGATATATTTATACCCTCTTGTTCAAAAGCCTTAACTAAGTTGTCTAAGACCCTGGTTTTGAGGCTAATTCTTCCCCTACCATTAATAAAGCTTAATACATCTAAGAAATCTTTCTTAACTTTTATCTGTTTTTGAGTAAGCTTTTTGAGGACCGAAAGCCACTTAGGGGTAAATGGTTTAAGGTTAGAGAATTCTTCTCTTATCTCGAAGAGGCTGTTAAGCTTAGCAGGATTGATAACTACAATAGAAATCCACTGCTTAATGTCCTCAAGGAAAGCAAAAAGTAGCTCTATAAAGCTGTGGAAAAGCGCTGCTCTTTCCTTGAGAGAAAGCTTCTCATCTCTAACGACTCCTACTTTGTAAAGGAAAGTAGAAACATAAGTAAGCGTTTCAAGAATTATGTTGTAAACAAAACCTTCAAAGAAATCTCTTATTTCAGGACTTATTCCCTTACCATCAAGTTTCTGTACAACTTTATCGAAAAGTGCCGAAGTAATTTCGTTGTAATCTAACTCATAAGGAGCTTTTTGAAATTCTTCCCAGGTGGTTTCTTCTATAGCTCTCTTGAGAACCTCTAATGCGGTAAAAATATCTAATATTGGCTGGAACCTTGCTTCTCTACCGCCACCTATAGCTATTCCCTCAGCTCTGTAAAACTTCTCAAGGTGATAGAGAGATGTACCCCCTCTGGTAAATCTATATCTTCTTTCAGGAGGAACTTCTTCAGTACTGTGATAAATGTTTTCTAAAGTTGCTTCTGTAAGTTCATCAAGATTAGTATATGCTTCCTTTTCTATTGGTATTTGAGCAAACTCTAGTAGCTGCTTAAGTTCCTCCTCTTCTATTCCGCTTTCTTCTATCTGCCGTATTTCAGTCTCTTGAATAAGTTCAGTAGGTTTAATCTCTTCTTCTTTTTGCCCTTTTATAAGGCTTTCACGACGGCTTATCTGGCTTCCGCTTGCTGCAAGTTTATTCTTAATTCCCTTGTAAGCTATGTTGAACAGGTATTGAGATAAAGAATAGGTCTCGCCCTCATCAGGTTTCTTAAAGAGTCTTTTGGCTCTTGGAGCTGATGACATAAGGAAAGCAATGTTAGGATAACGACCTTTTATTACTTTCTCAATAGCCTGTTTTATCTCTCCCTTACCAACTTCCCTTTCAATGTTTGTAATGGCTGCAATCGTTTCACGAAGCTCTGGATAATCTATAAGGGTAAAGTAAGCTTGAGTAATACCAAGGTTTTTAGCTAAAACTTGAGCTAGCTCTTTATCTCCCTTTTCCTGCAGGTAAAAGTCTGCCAAGAATTGAGCTAGCTCTTTCTTCTCGTTGTTAGGAGAAGTAGCTGCTTCTACAACATCGTAAAGAGCTTCCAATCCCTGTTCAAAGCGTTTTCCTAGCTTGTCTAACTCTTGAGCAGGTTCTGTTTTAAGCCCCATGCATCTATAAAGAGGGGAGAAAACAACATTAACTAAACTATTATAAGTATTCTTAATTCTCTTAACCACGCTATTTACAGCAGGACCTCCTTCTTCTGCTGCCCCAAGAATTTTATCTTCTAAAGCCCGCAAAGCAGAAGAAGTAAGGTTTGAAAAAGCTACAACATCAAATATTTTCTCAAGGTATTCACTTTGAATGCCTAATTCATCCGAAAGGGCTTTAATAAGTTTTAAACGAATATTTTCAAATCTTTCTATCTCTTTCGAAACTTTATCAGCAAGCTTACTGTAACTCGGATAGTACATTTCTTCGCCAAGTGCTTCATACAAGAACTGAGAAACAGCATTTAGGAACGCAATAATGAAATCTATGTGATAGAAAAACTTTAAATAATAAAGCACAGGCGAAGGATTGTGATAAACCAAAGAAGTTATTTTCTGCCGCTTGGCTAATGCTTGAAGTTTTGGTAAAGAAATCATTAAGGGACTATCAGCATCTCCAGCATCCAAAAGGAAATTAACCAACGCTATCTCATCTACAACATCTACAGGTTCACCCAAAAAGGGTAACCTTATTTTTACAACACGCCTGAACCCTTTGAAGGTCCTTTCAATTTTTCCTGATTCTTCAGGAATCAAGGCAACTTTATCAGAAAGTTTATACTTAACCTCTAAATCCAAAGCAAATGGTCTAATGGAATGAGCAATTATTTCATTCTTTTTGGCCCAAGAATCTGCTACTTTTTCTTTAAGGAGAGAGTAAAGATTCTCCGTTTTAGGAACTACAAATGACATAAGCTTAGCATCAGTGCCGTTAGAAAGTCTAAATGTGAGAGTTTGAGCTATTTCTCCTTTTACAAGGCCGTCTTCTGTAAGGGAAATAAAACCGTTTTGATGTTCTACTGCCTTCTTAATTCTGAAAAAGCCACGCTCTAACAGATAGAACCTTTCAAGATTTTCCCAAGCCTTGGCACTAGCAAATCTTGCATTAATTCCTAATGCAAAGATTGTCTGGTCTGATACTCCAACATCCATTAAATAGTCGCTTAAATCATCGACAGGGAGTACATAGCCTTCTTTTAAGCTCTTAATGTAATCTATAAGCGTTGGTAAAGTTTCTGGTTTAACTTTGTAGATCTTTAAAGGCGGAGTAAGCTCCCCTTCTTTAGCCAAAAGAAGCATTTGAGTTGGGTTAGGAGCAAAAACTTCTACATAAACTTTTCTGTCGGTTTCTATAACAAGAGTAGAAGCTATAGGAGTAATTGTTAAATAAGTTGATTCAACTTTTTCATCCTCTGCAAGACCCAAAGGATTATCAACTAAAACCCTTCTACCGATAGGAACCAAATCGGGAATATTCTTAACTCCTTGAGGAGTCTTTAAAAGGCCAGCATACATATTTTCCCTCCTTTTAGATCTCTTGAGAGATTATAACACTACTCTCTCGTTGGGTGAAAGCCAAGGTAGAAAAGGGTGAACCTGGAATATTTCTTTATCAGTTAATATAGGTTCCGGATGATAATATTTATAGATTATTTCTCTACGGCTCCAACGCATGAAATCGTAAACCTTTACATCAGGAATGCCCGACTCTAAAAGGGCTGTTACCAATGACCGCCTAAAGCCGTGCCAAGCTCTCCTTGGTTTTATCCTTACTCCAGCTATCCTGCTTAACCTTACAAATGTGTTGTAATTCTCTATAAACTTAAAACGCACTTTGTTCTTAGCCATGTAAACAAAATGAGGCAAAATGCTAAAAGGAATGTAGTGCAACCTGGTTTTTCCTTTTTTAGCAGTTTTCACCAGAAAAACCCTTTTCTTTATATCTATGTCTTTTTCAGGTTCCATTTTAACCATCTCAACTTTACGAAGGCCATACACAATAGCCAAAACCAAGGCTGCTGCATCGACAGGCCTATATTTTTTCTGAACAACTGCTTCGCAAAATTTCTTTATTTCGCTTCTTTTGAAAGGCTCAGCATATTCTCTATCCCATTCTGAATACCAGAATTCTTGCGGCATATCTGAGACTTCAAAGTTAAAGGGTATCTTGTTATGCTTAGCATAATGCTTGAGAGCATAAAAAGCCTTATTCCTTACGGATTTGGGAAGACTACGGAGGAAGTTTTCTACTTTTTCTTCGCTAAAATCGGTTCCGTGTTCTTTTAAATATTCGGCTAAGTAAGTGAAATATGTCTCCCTGGTTTTAGGTGTAAGTCTTTTAAAGCGACGCAAATAATCCTTATTGAAATAATCAATAACCTCGGAAGGAGCAACAGACATGTCTTATAAGTCCATATAACAAGTTCTCTCAGCAAATATGTCTACTTTAACTTTCGCAGGTTCATCATTAGGATTGTAAACATACACAAGTTCTTTATATTCAAGAAGTAATTTGCTCACCATTCCAGGAGGAAGAGGGAAAGAATTAGCCTCCAACGCTGCTTCATTATTTACATAAGTTTGATCATTAAAAAGCCACAAAGTCTTATCATTTGTAATGTTAGCAATGTGAACCATAACAGCAGCCTTTACTTCTACAAAGTAAAGTGTTGTACTCTGTTTGGGCTGAATGGTAATAGTTTTTGTTCCCTTCCATTGACCGCCACCTTGAGTAAGAACAAGTCTTCTGAGGTTAAAAGCTATATCTTTTAAAAGCTCCTCTGCTTGAACTTCATTGAGCTTTTTTGCTAATTTCCCTAACTCTTTAAAGGCTTCTTCCTTGCTCAAATCCTCAGCCGTGAACTTCCTAAAGAGACTAGACATTTTTCTCTCCCTTAATCAAAGTAAAGAGCTACTCCTCTCCTCTTGCCAATACTTACTGTATCTAAATTATATCCATCATCTATTATAGTGAACGCATAGCTCTTTGCGTAATCGGGAATAGGAAGCCTTGCTATGTGAGCTTTAGCTTCTTCTCCGCCTTTCTGCACATTGTACTGCAAACGCTTACCTCTCTGGCCGTAAAGATGAACATTACCCTTGGAATCTATACAGTAAGTCTTATCTTCTATAATGCGTCCTATCCAATCTGTTGTTATGGCCCTTATGCCCGGACAACGCTGTTCATACATGAGATAAACTCTTTTCTCACCTGCTATAACATCTACCCCTAAACCAACACCTTTAAGAGTTCCTTTTTTCTCTTCTCTTTTAGCCCATCTATAAGCTTTAGGACCAACAAATTTAAACAGGCGTTGGTAAAATTTTTCTCTTATATCATCGTCAAGTTCTATAGTTCCTATATAAAATCTCGATGGATTTATCGTGCCGTCTGGATAGATTATGACACTAAAAGTAATATCACTGTAGTTATTCCAAGTTTTCTGTTTTGCGAAAGGAGTTTTTATATAAGGAGCTACATCTTTAACCCATTGGATAAATTCAGAGTCCACAAGTATCGGATGATAACAATTATGCCAATTAACAACCATCTCCCAAACATGTTCATCACTTGGAATTACAGGAAATTCCCTGCTAGAAATAGATCTACCTTTTACCTTCTTTGAACTTTTACTTTGCTCTATCAGTATTGGGAGCATTTAAAATAACCTCTCCTGTATTTTTGTTAACAACCTCAACTACATACGGAGATTTTATGCTTTTTCCACTCAAAAAGGCTTTTTTAAATTTCTCACTAAACTTTACATATCCTTTTATCCTGTAAGGATGCTTAAATCCTTTAACTTTTTCAAAACGAACCTTCAAAGAAAAAAGCCCATTAGCCCTAACTGTGTAACCCTGTCTCAAAGCTTCAGCCGTAGTACTCAGAAAGCGTTGGTAGTATTCGTCCAAAATATCCTCTAACATTTCAGGAGTAAGCAAAGTCAGAGAGTTACCATGCTTTTCCTTCAATTTCCTTTTGAGTGAATCATGAATGTACGATAAAAGAATGTGTCCTTGCTTATTGTTCAGAATCTTCAACTCCGTCATTAGCCACCACCCACTTGTTTAACTACAGGAGCAAAAATCGCATAAAAATCTTTAAAAACCTCGCTATCCATCCAATCTCCCTGCTTTGTTACCATTATATCACTGTTGCGGCCCACCCAAATTACAGATTGTGGATATTCCTTAAAGTAAAGGTCTATAATCTCTTGCAATCCCTCAATGACTGCTTTCTTAAACAGGGAATAAAAGCCCAAATGTTTATCCAAAAAACCGTTATAACAGTTAGCTACCTCATGCAAATTAAAATAACCCTCAACAGCAGTGTTGCAGGCATCATAAAAGTGGATACCATTTCGACTCAAAGAAAAAGCAGAATAACCTTTCTCCTCTAAAATGTCCTGAAAAAATTGATAAACCTTTGTTGCTATTTCTTTTTCGTTAATCACCTTCTTGTTCCCCCTTCATTTTATCTGGGGTTTTGGGCGGTGGAGGTGCTTTATGAATACCAGGAGGTTTAGGCGGAGGAGGAGCTACCTTAATTTCCGCATTAGGCCTTTCTTGAGAAAAGCGCCTTTTGTTATATTCATGCTTTTCTAAAAGAACCTGCATACCAGCAAGAACTGTTTTGAAATCATCTACAAGTTTGGGATCTTTCTCCTTAAGCTCTTTAGACTTTTCAGCTATAATTTCCGCAACCTTTTTACCTGCAAAAAGGAGACCAGCGCTGCTTAGAATCATAGCTCCAGCAGCTAACTGCTCCTTGATTTCTTCTTCAGGTATATCCATCAACAGCGACACTTTCTTAATGATGTCCTTAAAATCCATTACTCCCCCTTCTCAGCTATTAAGTAGGCAACCGTCGCCAACAAAGAAAAAGCTAATATTCCTGTCCACATATCTATTTTACTAGCTTTAGTACTGGAAATCAAGGGAGATTTGCTTTTTGGAGTAACAGCTCGTGTTTTAGCAGCAACAGCAAGAGAATCGGGAAGAGTAACAAAAGTAGATGAACTTCTTTGCGAAAAAGTAGGAGTAGAAGAAGAGGTAGTAACAGAAGTCTTCTCTGACGATTCAACGGCTGTCAACTTTACTGTCTTTTTTGGAAAAAATTTCACTTCTCCTACAATAGGTTGCATCTCAACTATTGCCATAATAGTCTCCCCTAATGGCTTGTCATTATGTATAAAAGTAATTGTAAAAAATCAGGATGCATCATAACAGAAAGCCCTTCCTTTGCAGGAGCGACTTTCTTAATGTAATCACCCTTGACAAATACAACATGTCCTCTACAAAATTTTTCATACTTATCTAAAAGCTTTTTAAGCTCTACAAGTTGTTTCTTAAGAACTTCTATCTTTATAGCTTGACGGGAATGAGGTCTAAAAGAAGCTTTCTGGGCTTCCTCAACCAAATCTCTAGCCACTTTTTTAGCCTTTTGCAAGAGAACATCCCTCTTTACAGCATACTTCAACTTCTGCTTATCTGAAACTATCTCCTTAGGAGCTTTTATCTTTTTAACCCCGTTAGCTTCTATCTCAATTTCTACAAGAGGTTCTGATTCCATTATTTGCCTTATAATCATTCGGAGTTTACCGTCTATAGGCATGACTGTAAACTCTTTATTATCAAGCCCCTCAACTACATACATTTCATCCCCCTAAAATGGGCAGTTACAACCGTCTAAAGTTTTAAGCTTCTGGATAATCTTTGGAAATCTTTCAGGCTCAAAAACAACAAGGTAATCCCTATGCTTAGCATGAGGAAATTCCTTGCCAAAAGGTATCCTGTGGTCCGTTAATTCAAGGGGTATCCAGCGTTCTACTTTACCGTGAGGAGGAATGCCCACCATTGGATATATGTGAATAAAGCGTCCATTTCTCTTTTTAGCAATTATCCTAAGCTTTATAGGATAACCTATTGCAGACAATAGGGATCCAAGAGCTATAGCAAAATCATCGCAATCGCCACCTTTAAGCTCAAAAAGGATAGCTCTTGCAGAATGATAAGTATCCACTCCTCTAATGTCATAAAAGTAACGCAAATTCTTTTTAGCCCAATCATAGATAGCCCTAATCTCACAATACCAATCTTTAGGCGGACACTTTGCTCGACGGACTATTTCAAAAGCCAACTTGCGGACTTTAGGATCTAAAGCTCCCTCTTCAATCTTATCAGCTATGAGTTTAACCATTTCGTCATCAGAACCTAAGTTTAAATGAGCTTCTGAAAATATCATCGCCCTACTCCTTGCTCCTTGTTACAAGATAAACAGCCCCTGCAAGAACAATTCCACCTACAACTACCCAAAGCCAAAAGTTCTGTGCTCTCTTTTTCTCAAAAAAGGTTCCTTCTCCTGTAGTAATTGCAGCAGCTCCCATAACATCCTTAAACTTTTCAAAAGTTACCTGATCAAGAACTCCAGTAGGCTTAAGCCCCAATGCTTTCTGAGCAGCCATAATACCCACTACAGTTTGATAGCCAAAAATGCCATCAACAGCTACAACATTTTTTCCTAAGGTTCTATTAATCGCTTGCTGTATCCACTTTACAAATTTTGGATTACGAAGCCTTATTCCCCAGATTTTCTTGTTTTCTTCATAAGCAGACGCAATATGGTACTTTTCACTTAAAGTAGGCTTCCTTCTAAACACCTGCTGAAAAGCCCTCTCTATAAGAGCGCTATCTTTTATGGTTTTGAGGGCTTCCAGGAAAAATCCATACCCAACACTACCAACGCCCTCATAAGATTCTACAGGGCGTCTTTCTTCCTTAGCTTCTACTACTAACATTTGAAGTCCTCCTGTAATGAGTTATAATCTACAATGATTATAACTCAAAAGAGGTAGAAAATGGCCCGTAAAGTAAAACTCGAAAAGATGAGCGTTGAGTTAAGAAAGGGATTAAAGGTAAACATAGAGTATGTTTTCAAAGTTAACGACATAGAGATACCAGATGCTGATGCTATTATCTCCAATACTGGAGAGAAACTTATTGGTGCTCCTGAAATTTTATCTACAGAAAGAAAAATTAATCTCAGTCTACCATTTTCCGTTCATCTGGCTAAAATCGTAGAACCCTTAATGTTCTACCCTGAGGACAATCAAGGGAAAAAAGATGATCTAGAAAATGGGAATACTAAACTATATCAATACGGAATAGTATCTGGCTCTTTTCTCTTTTGCTCTTACTATAAAACAATTATGAAGAACCCAACAGATAAAACGCTTGTTATCCATTCTATTTCTTTCCCTTCTACAGTGCTTTCCATTGAACTTGAGGTGAACCCTGGATTAGCTTTAGGACAGCCCACTACCATCCCTGTATTCAACACCTTTAAACAAGATGCTACAGCCTTGGGAGGAGTTCTTGGAAGAATAGAGTTCTATACCTATGCAATACCGCCGCAAGCTCAGTTTATCCTACACATTCACGCTTTGGATAACAAAACAGAAGAAATACAAAGCGCATGGGTAGATACAACAAATGATAAGTATTATACGAATGAAGATTACATAGTCAGAAAATTAAGCTAATCATAGATAAGTAAGGATGTTATCCTATTTTCCGTGTAACTGTCTGGCAAGGAAAATTCAAGTAAAATAGCATCATTGCCCTTAAATTCCATAGGAACTCCGAAGAACTTTGTAAAATCTATCAAGAGCGTAGAAGAGTAGAATTTCTTCTGTATCAAAAATGAGTTAAAACTAATTCTGTTAGAAGATTTACCGTAATAAATGTTAACAAGAGCATTAAGAGGAACCTCATCAAAGACTATTCTCCACAAGTAAAACCTTTCTTTGTACGAAGGAAAAGTAAAGGCCATAGTGATACTTTGCTCTCCCGTAAGCTTGTGAGAAAGTGTTGCTATTTCTAGGGGTTTTTCAAAGTGTCGTCCAGGAATAACAAAATCGCTAAATTTTACAGGAGTACTAAATCCCTTTAAAAGCAAATCTTGAACTGCTGGAATAGAGCTGTCAATCATTATCCATTCAGCTTTATAGTTATCATCAAGATTGGTCTTATCATTTACCAATTTGTATTGAGGAAAAGCCATTAGGCACCTCCGATTAGGTCATAAGTTGAAACAATAAAGAGTTGAGCATAAGACATTCCTAAAACTAAATAATTTTGCTTACCCACCTCAGGAGAATATCCAGAAGCAATACCCAAAAAAAACGCAGGAACAAAAGGATTTAATGAATCTTCTATTGTTTCCAGAGGAGGCTTGTAATCTTCATCTTTTTCCAATTCAGCCGCCCTTTGTTTTATAGGATTAAGATTTAAAACTACCTTGGATCTTAATATATCATATCCACGAAAAGGCTTGCTAAAAAACGGAGTATAATCAGAAATTATTAAAGCAGAATCTGTTTTAGAAAGCTGAAAATAGTTATCATTATCATACTTGTTATTCTTTCCGTCAGGCATCGCTACACCACACAGCCCTGCACCAACTTGATTAAAAGTATCAGCAGTAGACGAATCATTATCTATAACCATATAGTTTTTCTGAAAACCAATAAAGGGTAAATTAATAGGATAAACAGTCCCAAACCTAGTAACAAGATTAAATCTAATAAAATCCTTGTTTTCAAGGATTTTCCTTCTTTCCTCCATCGTCCTTAAGAAACTATTAAAATGCTGAGAATTAAACTCATTGACAGCTTTAGCTTCGTTTAAGGCCCATTCATTTACAGTTTCTTCTTTAAATTTCACCCAAGTAACAAACTGAGTAACAGAAAGAACAGTTTTGAAATTCAAATATCTCAATTCAGCACATTCCTTAACTACTAAAGGAATATCCGACAAAAGTTCCCAATAGGTTTCTTGGGTTGTAAGAGAAAAAGTAGGCGTTGGAATAACAACATCATCCTCTGTTATCTCACCATCAGCTCTTTGAGACTTGGCTTTTTGTTGTCCTGCATATACCAAAAATTCTTTACCGTCAGGACTAACAGAGTGAAAATACACTAATAAGTTTAAAAAAGTTGTTAACTTTCTCATTAACAAGTCGTTATCATAACACCAAAAATCTTTCTTTGCTCTAACCATCTTACTCCTCTCTTAATAGATAGCCTTCTAAATATATTATACCTTGCCCCCAAAGAACCTCTCCCGCCCGCAAATCAGATAAACCTTTACCTGTATAATTACTTGGATACAGATACTTAGGAATCACAAAGTCCTTTAACGGTATGTAAAAAGTTAGTTTTACACTAGTATAGGGCGGTAAAACAAAAATCCAGCCATCCTTGTCTGTTTCTTTTTGAGCAAAACCTATTCCACCTCTTGTAAAAGGAGTAAAATCTTCTCTAAAAACTGGATGCTCATACTTAATTCCTTTTTCCCTTACGCTATCTATAACTCTTTTAGGGAAAGAATCTAAATCTACATAAGTTTTTTTAGCATAATCATTAGCTATAATTACTACTCCATACCTATTAGACTCATCTCCAACATTTCTAATTCCTACAACCCTATTACTAAGATAGGTATCTCCTTGAGCTAAAATTAGTTTATCCAATGAACCATAACATCGTATACAATCATCTCCTATCAATTGTGAAATAGGCATCAAATAACTGTACTGTTTATCTTCCATAAAAACACTTACTTGCCCAACATAAGTCATAGTTGGAGCTACAGCATTAACAGGACCTATTTGCATCATGTGGAAAGGAACTACCCCAACAGTTCCTTCAGGCTCTCCTCCCAAAGGTTTAGCAGCCCCTATACAAATCTCATTAAACGGAAAAGCAACAAGACCAAAATCTTTCAAAATTAAAGGTTGATCATAAGGCGGAACAGCAACTGTTAACATTAAAGCATTCACGGGCGGAAGTTCCTCTGAAATTTTCCATTTCCCAAGAGCTACTTCCACACCCTTAGAAACCGAAACATCGACAACAGGTTGAAGCCCGTTACCTGTACAATCACAATACATTCTATACAATCTATTTCTTGCCCTAAAAGCATAGCTTAAAGCTATTCTTTCTTTCCTTTCAAGTAAATCTACAACATCTTCTTCTACCAACTCCACTTTCAAATCCTTAGTGAAATATCCATTAAGGCAAACTTGAAGCGTTTTTAGATAATTAAAAGCATCATCATGCCAAGTTCTTAAAATTTCTTCAGGTACATCTGGGAATAACTGTTTTGTTACATCCTCAAAAAGATCCACTACATTCCAAGTAACAGTAATGAGATTATCTTCTTCTGGCGAAAAAAGTATACCGGTATCTAAAAGATCCATGAGATTAAAAGTTTCTGCCGCAGTGATGCTATTTATTCTATCACCTGAAATAAAAAGATCCAAAGGTAAGTTATTAATAGGAGTTATAATAACATCGCCCTGGGTTTTAACCTTAATGGAAATAGACAAAGCCCTTAAAAAAGCAAAAGCTAAATCCTGAATTCTATTATCCCCGTCATTAATGGGAGGATGACTAGCTAAAACACTGAAAGTATTTAACACAAAATAAACATCTTTAGGTAAATCCAGTTGTATCTCATTATCAATGAGGTCGCCGAGAGTAAAGTTGTATGAAATAAGACTATAATCCTTAGGCTTTATCTTCTTCTCTCTTAAAAGAATATCACAACGCCCATAATTCATGTTAAACCCCTGCAATCATGCATTTTTTCCTTCTTCTATAAAAACCAAGCCAGATTAAATCAACTGGATAAATCCACTTACCAAAATTCACTTTTCTCTTTTGGGCTTCTTTCAAAAGAAAGTGAACCTGCCTTTCAAATTCCGAAGATTCCGAACCAGATCCAAAAAGATGATTAATACCACCATCATAATACTTTGCCAAAAAAGGATAAAGAAAAGTTGGAGAACCCGTATTTATAAAACCATTTGGTATCTCAGGGGTTCTAAAATACTCTTGATCATTATCATCTACCTTTTCTTCAACCTCTTTGGCTACAAAAAGGCTAGGAGGCATTAGGTTTTGAGAATTAATACTCTTTAAAGCTCTTACAGCATTTACATCCAAAACCATTATATCAATATCCAACTTTGATCCTGCTGGTATTAATATACCACGCTCGTCAAAATCCTCAAAAGAAACAACTAACTTTCTCTTATTAGTTACAAATAAGCGCCCTTCAGATCCGAGGAGATGATAATCTCTAAATCTTATGTTAAGATAAACATAACACTCGCCTGCATCTATTATTTTATAATCAGTAGGTTTTAAATATCCCTCAAGATAAACCTCATCACTTTCTACATCAGGCTCTACTTTGTAATAAGAAAGAATGTTAAAAACAGGAGGCTTAACTATAAGCTTTCTTAGCTCAACATCTGTAGCAATTTCTTTACTAAAAGAAGCAGGCAGTATTACAAAAGGTCTAAACCCATCTCCTTCAGTTCCCCAACGCCTACCATATTTTTTATCTTTTCTTCTTCCTCCTGCACTTCTGATAGCAATAGGATCTGTTCTATTAGATTCTATCCAAAAAGAACTTTTTTCATAAACCATTTTTACCTCGATTTTCTAAATTTCGTGTACCCCCAGTAAATAATTATACCACTTAAAACTCCAAGTAAATAACTTTTCCAATCAAATTCTTTCTTAGCCCTATGTACCCACATTTTCCTCTTAGGAACTACTTTTATCCTGGGGTGAGATGTCTTATTGTTCTGCAATGCGTTTTGAGAAGAAATCCTCTCTTTCTTCTTAGCATCATCAGTACGGGTTTGCTGAACCTGTTTCTTGCGAGCAACATTCTGTTCCTGAACAGAATCTTTTACAGACTGCTGCCCAGAATAGCCCCCGAAACTATTAGCAGATACCCCTGTATCCTGCATATTTGTATCTGCATTCTCATTTTCTATTTCTTCCACTTCTCCAAAACTTTCATAAACACTACCAGAAGAATCATAAACATTATCAGAGGAATTATAAGCTGAATTATCATCACCCGGAATTTCTACATAAAAATCACTCATTATCTACCTCCTTACCTCTTTTTAAGAATTATAACCAACCCCATCAAACCCAAAATCGCAACAGGTAATAAAACTTGCCAATTCACTCTAGAACCAAAACGCAATTTATAGAACTGTTTAATCCTATCTCCTACTGTAAGAGTTACTATTTCACGCCAAGTTGCCTCATTAAGAAATCCTGTAGGGCGTATCCCCCTAAGCTGTTGAAATTTCATTATCCCAGCAACCGTTTGCCAATAAAATACCCCATCTTCCTTAACAGGGCGTGGTAAAACCCTGTTAATGCTCTGCTGCAATTCTTTGACAAACTTGGGATTTTTAAGAACTTCTCCATACTCTTTTTTGTTTCTAATGTAGGCTTCAATAAGTTTCGTTATCTCTTGTTCTGTTGGTCTTCTTCCCCATACTGACTCAAAAGCACGAATTATCCTGTTTTTCTGCTTATAGTAATGGTAAAGCCACTCAGCAGACTCAAAAGGATGCAAGACATCATGTAAAAAACTACCGTATTGGGTGGGGTGTTGGCACCCTTGGTAGCTCATCAGACATCCCTGATAATTCCTGTACATTTTTCTTTACCGCCTGCTCTTTTTCTTTTATGCTAGTTTGAGGCATTTGAACAACTTGAGGAGGCAGATAAACTAAACGCTGCTGTGGATTCCTAGCCTGCAATACCCTGTAAACCAAGTAACCTACTCCTAAAAGCCCAACAACAGGAATAAGAGAACTTATCATTGTCATTGGAAGATTTTGTTGCTCTTGAGTATAAATTTCAGCCTGCTTGTGGCAAATTTCATAAGCTTTTTCGTTAGAATACCCCATTTTCTTGTAACGAGATAAGCATTCTTCAAGATTAAAAACAGAAGATTGGTGCTTACCGTAGAGGTAAGCACCAATTCCTAATGTCCCTACACCCGTTAATAATAATAAAGGCCACATATAATTTTCTCCTTATAAAGCTCTCTCTAACGGATTTGCCTTGATGTGTTTTTTCACAAAATTGACATCAAGAATTCCCTCAACATATCCTAACTTTCTGGCTACTTCATCTAGAACTTTCTTACATTCTTCTGCTGTAGAATCAAAAAGAACAGCCGTCTTCCAACGCTCAGGATGTTTAGGATCTTTCTTCACATAAACCAAAGTAAAACAGCTAGGCTGCAACAAGTTCAAGAGACTTTGCGGATCAGCTTCTTTTGTTCTCTTCATCCATTCTCTTCCGTCAATTACCAAAAGTCTAAATTTTCCTCCCTTTGCCATAATCATCCTCCTTTAATTAATCTCTATTTGTCAACACCAAAGCAAGCAATAATATCCCACCCCCGATAAGCGCATACTTCATTAAATTCCTATTTTGAGCAGGAGTAGAAGCAGGAACAGGAGAACGATAAACTCTCGGTTGAGCCTGTATAGCTTGTTGAGCCTGTATAGCTTGTTGAGCCTGCATAGCTTGTTGGGCAGCATATTGCTGTGCTAAAGCCTGTTGATATAAAACTGAATCAGGAACTGCAGATGGCTGCATAGCCTGAGCTTGGGCTTCCATCAATTTCATCTGTTCTTTAGCTAACTTATATTGCAGAGCAGTATCAGTTACGGTTTTACCTATCATAAGAGCCGTACCAATTTTTCCTGCAGTTAATAGTCCCCCCGTACTTCCAGCAGCAGCACCAGCACCAGCAGCACCAGCAGCACCAGCCCCTGTTACTGCCCCCACTACCGCCGGAGCTGCTGTGGCCACAAGAGCGGTACCAGCAGCTATCTTAAAGGGAGTAGAAGTAACAATTTTTTTTCCAGCCTTAAAAGTCGCCTTAGGTAATTTAGCTATCTTCTTAAAAGCACTCTTAATTCCCCCAAAATCTCCATAACCATAATAAAACTGAGGAAGGAGTATTTCTTCCTCCTTCCCTGAATACTCTAAAACAGGAGCCACTAAACCAGCCATAATTACCTCTCCTTATTAAGCATCATAATTATCAAAGCTCCTATTAAAACAGCTCCACCTATGTAAACAATTTTCTTATCAATTCCAAAAATTTTGTCATCCCTAGTAGGTTTAACTACTATCGTCGGGTGTGTCTTAGGAGGCTTTTTGTTAACAACCGGCTGTTGGGCAACATTTTCACAACCAGTAGCCCATTTAGGTATAGGTGGAGGAGGCGGAGTCCATCCAAGTTCTTTATAGTACCTTAAAACCGCCCTGTAAGTTCTACATCCATACAAACCGTCTTCTTTTAGTCCTGCTCTTTTTGTTAGATTAAGAAAATGCTGAAGTGTTCTAACAGCTTGAGTGGTTTGAGGACCATAAAGTCCATCAACTTTTAACTTCTGAGAAGCATGCCTAAGTATTACTCTATTAAGCCAAGCCTGCAATCTACTAACTGCATCTCCACTGGCATAAATACCAAAACCAGCATATCCAGGCTCATAATCCTCTGTAACGGGATTATACGCAGTTTCTTCATAAACACTTTCTACATAAGTTGAAGGTTCATATACAGCCCCCATGTCTAATCCTCCGTACTATTTTGAGTTGTATCATCATTCTCAGTGGTATCGGTTGGTTCAGAAGAACCCATTAATGCTATCATGTCATTGGCCCATTGCTCGGCTTCTGATTCATCCTTAAAAGGAGAGCCTGTCATGGGATTAAAAGGCTGGATAAGAATTACACTACCATCATCATCTTTTATGAAAACCGTTATTCTGCCGTCATTTACTATAATCTCCTCCTGCATGTCCACCTCACTTCCGTAAGTTTATTAAAGCTCCTCGCCAAGGATATATGGGTTTTACCGTTATCTTAAAAACTCTATCCTTACTTGTTTCAATTATAAACAACTTTTTCTCGGTAAAAGTAATAATCCCCCCAACTCTTCTTTTGTCCGGGAAAACAAATTCTCCCAAAGAAGCTCCTGAAAAAGCTATGATTTCTTCATCTTCGGGTAATTCAAGTAATAGGGCAAACTTTCCTATTTCAACAATGGAAGTAAATTCTACGACTTCTTTCCCTATTTCTCCCAAAGAATCGGCTTCTATAGCGCCCCTTATTCTGTAATTGTAATAAACATCAAACTTCTGAGTTTCATCAGGAATGTACCCAGCCCCACCTATTTTCTCTATTCCCGAAGAAAAAAGAGGAAGATCTATAACCCCTGACAAGCGTTCTTTTATATACGAAAAAGGTTCTACTTTTTCATGCATAAAATAGCCTACAGTATGAACATGAAAGTTTACTTTTATATTCTTTGGATCCTCACTAGAAACAACCCCATTCAGCTTACTACTTCTACTGTAAGATGAAAGGGTATCAGATTCTATGTAACCACTACTCCTAAAATTCCAAGCATCCATTGGAAAATCACTTTCAACTCCTAATCCCAAAATCCCTCCTACCCAGTAAAGAGGAGAAAACTCTATACTCCCTTGCTCTAAAAAAGCAGAAGCAGGAGGAACAAACGCACTATCATCAAGCACTACACCAGAAACTTTTTGTTTATCTTGAACTTTTACAGTTTCCTCTACAATATACCCGTTAAGAAAACTCTCTCTACGAACAATTCCTTCTAATTCTGAGGATTTTTCAGAAAGTATAAGCCCCCAACTTTGATAATTAATTGAATATTCCGCTTTTCCTTCTATAAAGGAATAACCTGTTCTTTGACCCCCTATCGACAGGGGGTCTCTAAGTTGAAAAAAATCCTCACCATATCCTATGACATGGCTCTCTTCGAAAATCGCCATCTTATTCTCCAGAACTTCCAGAGAGAGCTGTTATTTTGAAATCAACATCATAACCGCCACCACCCACAATCTTCACCGGAACTTGGGTTACTTCAGTCTCCGATGTTGTTATGTGTTTAACTCTGGAACCATCAGAGAATTGCAGATTATCAGTAATGAGAACGAGATCTCCTTCTACTGCAATTCTCTTACCTTCATAATTAGTAACATCAATAAGAATGGTATTATCTATTGGCTCTCCCTTATAACGGACATAAGGATTAGCCAATTTAATCTTAACACTATCCGGAACTGTTCTAAGCATCGGTCTCATGTTATTGCCAATATCAAACGCCCAAAGCCTTCCCTTACTATCTATGTAGACTTTCCTTGCCCTGAAAGGCTGTGTATGAGCTACCCACTCTTTAGTGTTGTAATCAAACCTCATCATGATGAAAGAAGAAATACCAAGTACCGCAATACTTTCAAAAGAACTAGTTTGAGGAATGTAAGAATGTATTCTCTGATTGAAGCTGTAATGGGTAAGATAAACAAGCTTTTTATTCGTAAAATCTATTTTGTAGGTTACTATCTTGTAATAAGGAATTCCTGCGTTATAGTCATAACGGCTAAGGAATATTACATGTAAATAGTAATTGCCATCCTTGTCCTTACTAATAAAGCAATCAATTCCTTGACGCCTATCGCTATTATTCAGATAAATAACATCAGATTCTGCTTTATCTCCATAATCAGCGGTCCAATCTTCTTTTGTAGCTGTTAAGGTATTTTTATCAACCGTAACTGCACGATAATAGAGAGCATTGGTATTGGCAGGCTGAATGACAAAATAAATTCCCTTATTACCTTCAATATCTATCATCTGGGAAGGCAAGCTGGTTGCATTTTTATTAGCACCATTGAAATCTACAAGAGTAGTTACTGCTTGAGCGCCAGTATCGTACTTATAAAGCATGTGTCTTCCTGCTGTGTTTATACCACAAGATGCTGCCAAAATGTAAGTATCAGAAGCATCTAAAAGTGCTGCAACAGCGTAATCACTATTTACTTTGAAATCATGAACTTGAGTTAAAGTAGAATCGAAGCGACAGAAGAGACGACTCCTATCACGATAGGATTCAGTGCATACTATAACTATATCCCCATTACTTAATTTAACAGCAGCAGTATTTGTGCTATAGTAATTTCCATAAGTTGAATTACCCCTAGAAAGAACTTTCCAATCTCTATTGACTTTGAATATCTTGTGCGAAGTTCCATTAGGTACTACAACAAATTCATTTTCTTTTTCTACAAAGAAGTTACCCCATTTACCCTCATAGTATTTCTTGTTAACAGCCATGGTGTAGGCACACAGGGAGCCACCATATTGATCAGTAGCAAAAGCAGTCCCGATAAAGGGCCATATTGTTATCTCATAATTCTTAACAGCAAGATTGCCATAAAAAATATTCGGCATTACAGCGCCAAAACCATCTACATTGTAAATAGCTCCGTGCAAAATACATTTCTGGCCATTATCTGCATAGCGTATCATTTCTATAGAGTTTACTAACTGGGCTATCGGCTTAATCATATTACCTCCCTAATATCTTAATCTGTAGGTTTAGCTATTTTTGACTCGTTTTCCACATAATAACCAAGCATCGTAACTCTCAACTTCCCTTTCCCATAAACTTTAAGTTTAGCTATTATGTCAAAAGACATAGGTATACCAACAGTTTTTTTAGGAATCTCTACTTCATCTATAGTTTCTATATTCTCCCCTTGAACTAAATCTATCCGCAAATAAGCTGAATTTTCTTGTGATTGATTATCTACTATCAATTGAAAAGCGCACACCGCTCTATCTTCCCCAAAAACGGTAGGGCCATCTATTATAAGTTGATAATCCTCAGAATCTATGTTAACTGTATCGATATAGGCCTTGGCAGTTACTCCCTCATATGAATACGGCTTTAATTCACAACTACCGCCACCCCCACTACTCTCTGATGATACTGTAAACAAGGGCATTAACTGCATTGATAAACCTCACCTTTATTTCTAATCACTTAAATTATAACATGCCCATTTACTTAACTCTCACTATCTGCCTTAGATCATAAAAAATCTTACGAGGTTTTCCTAGTAACCAAACATAACCTACTTTCTTATCTTCAAATCCACTATCACTACAAGCCTTAAAATCAATAGTTATTTTGCCCCTATCAAACCCAACTGAAGCACACAAAGGAACTGAAAGTACTATTGCAAAATGTGGATCCCCCCAAAGTTTCCCAGCAAAACCATGTAAAATATACCCGTTATCTGGACTAAAAATTATCTTGTCTTTATAAGACAGCATCTTTAAGCCGGAAGGTCCTCTTAAACGACCTTTAAAGTGAGCCTGCTTTAATAAGGTTGTTAAGAATATTTCTAACGCTTGCTTCAAGAAAAGCTTTTCTGGACTTGGTAGATGTAAATAAACAGGAACAGCAGTCTTAGGCTCCGCTAAAACATATTCTCCCTTCTTGCCGTCTACTTGCTTAAAAAACACTTTAGTCTTTTCTAAATCTATTTCCTCATAGTGATTATTTAAAACCTTAACTTTCTTCTTCATCAACCACCCCTCTTAGACGCCCTTAAAAGGGTCTCAAAAATTTTATTTTTGTAATCAGAAGATTCCGATGTCCCAAAGTAATAAGTAACCATTGCCCCAAAATACCCAAAAACATTACCAAAAACAAAGTTAATTATGTCCCTCTTGTTATCAGGTAAATCTACAAAGAAGAGTATGTAAGCCAATCCAAAAGTTAAAATTGTTAATATAAGCGCTAAAATGGGCTTAAAATATTTTAAAAGAAGCGGTACTCTTTTAGAGGTGGCTAACTCTACTTCCGTTTCCCTAGCACTTATCCTATCTGCTACTTCTAATGCCTTATAAGTAGTTACACTTTCAAAGCCAGATTGAATGAGAGTTAACAAATCTATTTCATGCTCTATCTCTACCCGATGGAGTTCTTCTATTTTCTCAGGAGTAAGCCCCTTGGGGTCATCAGGAATTTTTATTCCCAGCTTCTTTTCTACTACTTCTTTACCTTTTCTCTGTATTGCCTCAGCAAGTAAGTTCAATCCTGCTGAAGCAAGAGCAGCTATAAGAGGTGCCATTATATCCTCCGCAACCTTTTAAAGGATTATAACAAAAACAGTGACTTCCTCCCCCGACTAAAGTCGGGGGCTTCCCGCTTCATCGTGGAAAAAACACCCACTCCACGGGCGTTACTTCCCCGCAGTCCACAGGTAGGGTTTTTAGGAGTTTTCCTTCTCCTTTAAGCTTCTCTATTTACAATCTATCACGACGGTTGTTGAGTGCAACGGCTTACGCCGTGTGCTGTATCTCTCCTCTGAAAAGGAGAGCGTTAGCACACAAATTTTTCGTAAAGTCTCAAAAATTACATTACAAATATCACAAAAGGAACATCCTCAGCACAAGATACAAACGGCCAGCACCACTCAGGTATGTCTCTATCCTTAATTACTTCTCCTTCTTCCATTCCCGTATAAACTCCACCAAAAATCGCCATAACTTACCTCCTACTATAGTATTGCTTTAGAAAGGCAAAATATCTCTTGTATCTCGGCCATAATTTAAAGCTATGGAGGTATGATATAAGTGTTGAAATATTCCCACTTCGTGCCCAAACAGCATGAGTAAGAGCGGGCCACTTTTTAAACCAAATATCGTCATCTCCCGGTTGTACAATTATCCCCAATTTATTTTCATCTTGATTGTAAATGTATGCTACATTAGCAGTAGAACAATCAGGTATATCATTAATATCATTCAACAAAACCACATCATCACCTAGCTTGAAATGATCTTTCAATTCTATTTCTTCTCCCCAAGAAGGTTCTTCATCTACACGATAGTCCGACCAATCTACAGCGTAACCCGTAATATCAGCAAGTGAAGAAATATCCAAATATTTTGAAGGCTTTGAAGCAAAAAAACCCATAAAAGATCTTTTATCCACAGATAACAAACTATAATACATGTAGTAATCGGTACCCCAAAAAGAAGATTCCCCTATTCCTACCCTATGTACCATCCAAAAACCTTCGCCACCAGGCAATACAACAGCACTCATTTCTAATGCTACCGGGTATCCTTCAATTTCTACTCCCATTAATCCATAAATCGTTAAAACTGGAACAATTTTATATTCATCAGGCAAGTCATACTCGCTGTGATAAAATCCAAAAGCCAGATCAACAAGAATTTCATTAAAGAATGAACCTTCATCTATTTTCATCCCTAAATCATTCATAAAATGCAACAACGAATTATAAAGTTTTTCTCCTAATAATCCTTTAACATTCTCAATATCCTTCAAGCTCCCCAAATAAAAATCACCTAAACGCAATGCAGCGAACTCACCACCAACTATAGAAAAATGCAAATATTCAAGTAAGTCTAAGTAGTTATTCTCTCCTGTAAAGTTATCCTCAAACAAGTCTTCTCTTAAAAATCCAGTTGCACTGCTAAGTTGCATACTTAACTCAGAAACAGTTAAACGATCAAGAGCTTCCCATAAATCAGGATATTTACTTCTAGGATAAGCATTTTCAACAGCTTCTAAAAGTTGTTTCAAGAATTCTTGTTTAGGAATATCATAACGACAGTTGTTGGTGTAGGCCATAAAACTTGCATCCACTTCCTTTTCATCAGGATCATAATCAAAAATTACTCCTCTATATTCACTTTCAAGAATCCTAAAAGAAAATTTATCGCCATTTTCTTTGTAAAGAACCAATGAATCAGGTACATTATCCAAATAATACCAACAAGATGATATAGAATACGCCCCTACTCCAATTCTATAAGGAAAAACAGCTAAGTATTTTAACCATTCGTCATTACCATCTCCTCCCCTCAACCCAGCCACACTCATTAATAAAACAGGTTTTCCGGTAAAACCTTCATAAGTTACATCAGGATATTCGTCTATATTCCAATCATTAGCTAAAGGAAGATACAGCATATCAAACCATAACTTATAATCAAGTGGATCACAGCCAACCAATTCCCCCCAAATATTCCTACAATAACCACCATCTTTTTCACGATACTCTCTAAAAGGAAGATAATAACCATTTACCACAAAATCTGTACACACTCCCAATAAACTTTTATACTTTACATCTATCGGTAATGCATTTTCCCTTTTCACAAAAAAACCTAAATATTTAATTTTTTCTAGTTGCCTCTGTAAGAATAAATCATACTGTGCTAAAAGCAAAGAATTTAAGTAATGACCACAACTATCATAAGACATCGGTAAATACTTCTTAATAGCCTCAACTACACTATATAATATGTTAAAAAGTTTTCTATTCGCTTCAAACTCCGGGGTTCCCCAACCTACTATTAGCTGAACATTTCTTCTTAAAATAGAAGCGATACCCTCAACTATATCCTCGGTAAATACATTTCTCATACCCATCCTAATTTCCTCCTTTTATACCTATACCAATCATCTTCTTTCATTCAACTTTCTCGCTAATTTTTCTATTTTTTTCTTTCTCTCTTCAGGCACCTTTAATTCATCCATAAATACTAGAAACTCTTTATATCCCGTTTCAAGATAATCCTCTATCTCTCCATACCACGGAATTTCAACTTGGCCCTTTTCCAACGCCTTTTCCAAGTAATTAATCCCGTAGTCAGCAGTAGGTATTACAAAACCAGTATTCAAATCAAGCAAATAGCTCCAACCGGTATCAGTTACAACATAAGCAAACCCTTGTTCTTCAAGCTCTTCAAGTAATTGCTCCCAATTTTTGGCAGTTGTTCTTAAAATAATCTTTCCATGCTTCGTTATCTCTATTCCTTTAAAAACAATATCTTCCATCATGTTAACTATGAAATTCTCAAGTTCTTTCTTTCTATCAAAAGTACAAGAAAATAGAAGCTTGTTACGGCTATAATAACGAAACTCAAATTCCCCTTTACCATCCAGCTCCCTTAAAATTGAAAGAAGTCTGCTTAACTGCTTCTTCGTCAAAGGAGCTGAATAACATTCCACAACCGTTCTACCATCACTACTTTTTATCCCGCAACCGCCTATTCGTTTACCCGGAAGTATATTTCCTGCTGGATCAACAACACACTTGCCAACAAACGATCCAGCATCAGAAGTACAAGTCATTGACGCAACTTGATAACTCATAATTACCTCCTAACAATTTTGTTTACCATATTTCTAATAGTTCCTACTTCTTTATTATATCTCCAGCTCCCCGCAAACGCTGGTATTTATCAAAAAGAGCATAAATGTCAGGGTATCCCGGCCAGAGAGTAAAGTCTTGAACAATATTAATTAACGCTGAAAGATTTCCCGTTTTGGCTAAAACAGCATGAACCGGAGAACGATACCTATCAAACCAAACATCATTCGTAGTGTCGGTAATAATTAAACGAGCATTATCCTCACTTTCATCTTCATAAAAGAAAACAGATATGTAATCTGCTGTGTCAAAAAGATCCAAATCTCCATCTATTTGTAACCAATCAGGTATTTCTATTGTTTTCTGAAAATAAAACTCTTCAACATCAGGAGAATCTTCTACAACATAAGGAGACCAATCCACTTCTATTCCATATAGTTCAAGCAGTAAAGGTAAATTTAAATAAGACCATAAAATATTTCTCCACATTGGAAGAAAATATCTCATTGGTATTCGTAAAACATTAAAAAGAGAAAAGCAGTCATCATAAAAATTATTTGTAACTTCGAAGGGCAACCAAAACCCACTGCCACCAGGCAAAAGTACACAAGCCATACCTAAATCCCCATAACCTTCATTATCACCATAAAAAGAAAGAGATGTACCAATCTCGAATTTAAAAATCAATATCGGAAGTATCTTTTTTAAATGTTTATCTCCTCCCACAACAACAAATAAAAATACATCCGCATCCACATAAGTTTCCTCATTTTTATCCAAAAAAGACTCTAACTCTCTCGCTAATTTTGGATTAATAGATTTCAATAATTTTAAGATAGATAGCTCATCATATTCTCCAAATTCTTCAATTAGATCCCTCATTAAATCACTCAAATCAACAACATTAGTAACACCAGCATAATGCAATAAATCAAAATTATCATCAGACATTTTTGATAAATCTGTTTCTGATAATGGAACTGCATCTAAACAATAACACAGGAAATCCTCCTCACTCATACAGATCTCACAACTTTCAAACAATTCTTTTAATTTTCCACTAATACTCGAAAGAGCAGAAACAACTAAATCACGAAATTGTCCAATAGGTATTTCGTATGTGGCTGAGTAAGAATAATGAAAAAACGAAAACTTATAACGATTATCATCAATTTTTTCCAGAGAACCCTCAAAAGGTGTTTTATTAAACCAAGTTATTCTTAACTTGGACTCATCTGGTTCGTCATGGCTATCAAACACTAAGCAATATCTACCTATTTCAGGGGAAAGAAATAACGAAAACGGTTCTGGGAAATAAGGTTTAAAGAAATTAAAGAAAACAAAATTACATCGAGCTATCGCACCAACTAAAGTTATATATTTAGCCCACAATCTAGATATTTTAGAAGAGTTTGTAGCAACAAAATGCAAAATATTAGTCAAATATTTCCCATCTAATTCAATACGAGCTTCTAAAGGGACTTTTAAATATTCATTCCACAACTCATTATTAATGAAATTATATAAAAAATAAGTATCATAAAAAGTATCAACCCCCAACATAGTAAAAGTAAAAGGATAAAAAACAAAAAGTGTCTCAAAATGCTCATAATAATAACTCAACATTCCCCTTCTTCTAAGCTGCGTTATAAAAAACCGTTCTACCGAAGGCCAAACTGCACTATTGAAAACCCCAGCCGAATCATCATCCGCATTAAAACTTATAGTAAAAGACAACACTACATCGTCAACCAATCTCCATAAAATCTTAAATGGAGTAATTAATTCTTTCCGTTCTTTCATAAATTCAAGCAAAGGAGGTTTCCAAAACTCTCGGTGATAACAATCCCTAATCTTCAAAACTTCTTCTTCAGAAAAGAAATCCTTGACCCCCATTTTTCCCTCTTAACACTCACCAATATTTTTATCCAATGCCATATCTCTTCAATTCCCTAAGCCATGTCAAAACTCTATTTACATAAGTCTGATTATAGTAACACCCAAAACCACCACGCCGCCTTGGCCTACCAGCATTGTAAGCTGCAATAGCATCAAGCCAATTACCGTAACGGTTATAAAGCATTCTCAAAAACTTAGTCCCATACTTGATAGAAATATCAGGATTATACAACCCCCTTGGAGGTCCCTTATAACCCAAACTCCTTGCAGTGCTGTAAAGCATCTGCATAAGCCCACGGGAAGCATCATTTATGTGAGACTCATACCTATAAGCTCTAGGATTACCTGCACTCTCAGTTCCAATTATCGCTAAAATCAACGCCCAAGGAACTTTCCAACGCTCCCCCCACTTCTGAGCTAAATTTTCATACATTAACACTCTCCCAAGGTTCGCATGAGCACTCCTCAAAGCATTATAATCAATCCTCAAACAACCTTTCCCCAAGTACTCATCAGGATCAAAAGGATATGCCCTGTTAGTAAAGCTAAACAAATTAGCTATGGAATTCAGAATTCCACCCGAACTGCTAGAGGAAGGCTGCACCTGCTGTACTTCTGTAGGGTGAACAGAGGGTCTACTTTCTTCATGATGCAGACCCTTATACAAGAAATACCCCATTACTCCAAAAAGAGGGAGTGTTAGTAAGGCAATTTTTTTGTCCATACCTTAATCCCTCTTCATCATCATTACTAAAAGAACTCCAACTAAAGCCGCCCCTCCTAATAGAAGGTACTTGCTTGTATCATTCCTGGGAGATGGATAAGCAGGAGCCATCATGTCCGCCTGTGGAAGCCCCTGACCAATCGTAGCAGGTGGTGGATATGATTGACCCCCAGGTGGTGGATAATATCCTCCTGATTGGGCCTGAGCCAACTTAGCCTGCCACTTAAGTTGGTCTTTCATTATCTTGTATTGTAAGTAAGTCTGTAAAACGGGCTGAGTTTTCTGGAATAAATTACTAAACCAACTTCCGACACTTGATAGAAAACTCCTTTTGGGAGCCGTTTTCATTAAAGTTCTCTGGGTTGTAATTGAATTTAAAAATGTGGTTTTTGGAAGCTTTGAATTCAAGGTTAAGCTATATCTAGTCGGTTTAAGGTATCCCAAAGACTTGCTAGATCCAAAAAGAGAGTATCTTCCGGGGTTCAAAATTCCCGAAGAGCCTTTACCGCTCAGAAGATTCAAGTTAAATAAACCATATCCCTCATCTTCTCTTACCTCTTCAACCTTTAGTGCTATCATCAGTAAACTCCTTTAACAAAGGTTACTCCTATTTGATTATAACAAAGAACAATTTATACAAAAATACTTGACAATAAAAATAGTAAGCATTATTATTTACTTGTAATCCCCATTTGCCACTACACACGGCAACCCGTGGTAGCCCCATGGCAACCTCTACAGTGTAGGGAAGCCCCGCTGAGCAGCGGGGCCTTTTCTTTTTTCTATCCCCTCAAGTGCGGTTCCACAACTTCCAGAATCTTCTGCACTTTTTTAAGGTACTCATCGTAACACATAGTAGCAAACCAAGGCTCATCAACGCTCATCAAAAAGGCATCATGGTTCTTGTCATAAAAACTACCAAGCAAGAATTGGGCAATCTTTCTGTGTGCCGAAAAATCTTTAAAGACAACATTCTTATTCAGAAGTAAATCTACTCCTGCTACAAGAGAGATGCTCTTTCTAATTCTTCTATCAACTGAAGGGGTAACCATGAAAAGCATTGGTAGGACTTTAAACAGCTCAAAGGTACGCTCTGCTCCCAGGTCTGCTCCCATTGCAAGCAACCACGCCAAGGCTTGAACAGTCTTGGTATGACGCCTCCTAACTTCTACTGCAAAGTTCAAATTAGCATTCAGTCTTTTTCTTCCCGCTATAAGAGCATTGAGAGCCTTTTTGAACCTTTCAAACCTATCCTCTATTTGGGCAAGGTTGTCTACAAACGCTGTAAAGGTAGGTTTTGTAAGAGCGGAGAAGTTGGCTCCTTCCTCTATTATCTTATCTAACACATCCTTAACGCTAAGGGATGATAACATAGAGAGTGTTAAGACCAAATTAACATTACCCCAAAGAACATTCTTTGAAGATAGCTCCATTAACTTTTCTTGAATATCAGGCGTAAAAGCTCCAATTGAGTCTTTGGTATCGGTTCCAGCAAAAGACACAGCTTGCGAAATCTCAGTTACTGCGCCTAACAGTTCTTGAGTCTGCTCGTAGGACATCTCTCTTAAAGGAGTATTAAACATATCTTGGAGCTTATTAAGGGCATATAAAGTTAAAATACCTTTATCTCCCAATATGAGAGGACTTGAAACCTTGTGAACTTTTTTGGCCCTCTTATTAAGGAGTTCTCTTTCTATATAATGAGCTACTCTCTCATGCGACCAATTACTGCTTACCCCAAGGCCGTAACCTTTTATCTTAAGCATTACATTTTGTATAGCTGTAGGAATATCCTTTTTATTCATCCAATACTCATACCAGGACTTTATTATTCCAGCCTTGTATAGAGCCTTGGTAAAGCGCCTAAAAAACCGAATGAAAGAATTAACACCCTCTCCCTTTTTGTCCGACGCACCAAAAGCGTACCCCAATATTTCCCAAAACAATGTTACTCCAGGCATGTTGCCTACTGGTAGTCGGCCATAATTCCAAACGGCATATTCCATTCCCGCTTTAATTAGCTCCCTAACACCTTCCTCATCTCCCGTTATTACCTTATCAAGGTATTCTCCAATCTTGGGAGTTGGAGATGTTAACGCTCTGGTGTAGAAAGCTGAAGCTGCAACGCCATGATAAAACTCTTCAAAGTTGTAAAACAAAGGTAATTTATTGGCCAAACTCAGCATTTCCGTTAATGCAGGTCTTACTTTATCATCATTTATACCTTTCTTACTTCTTGCTAAAAGGTCTGCTGGTTTACCTAAAGCATAGAACAACAATCCAAGAACTTCCGTATATAGCTTATCGTTCATCAAAACAGAGTGAATATTCTTAACTATTTTTATTTTCTCATCGTTTTCCAATAGGTCAAAGGTTTTGAAAATGTTGAATGAAACATTGGAGCGGGTTATGTAAAGATAGTAATCAACCAGCATTCTCCGAAAAGCATCTTCCACAGAATAGCCGTCTAGCTTAAAAGTAGACAAGACCAAGTTTTTGGCCATTTCTACTTTCTCTAAATAAGAATAGCGGGCCCTCTTCAAGAGATAACGCTTAATCTCATCCTTATATAAGATAAAGAGAGGAGCGAAAAATACTGGCCAAACCATGTTTCTAGCATTGGGAATGTCGCCTGTTTCTTTCAACAAGTTGGCCTTCTTCTCCCTTAAAGAGTCATAGAGGTCAAACAAGGAAACTTCTGCTTCTGATTCCATTCCATTCCTTGCTTTTTCACTTAAAGAAATTAGGGAGTTGACTAAAAGCCCAAGCTGATAGGCTAACCCAGCCCCTTCTCTTCCATCCCCGCTGTGAGGATAAGCTAAAAGGGGATAACCTGCAAGATGACAAAATTCTTTTGATTCAATTGCACCTTGAATCCTGTTGTTAAGAGCTGCAACCAACTCCATGGCAACCTCCTTTTCTTTTCTTTTTCTTACCTTAATTGTAAATATAGCATAAGCATATGTCAAGCAAATCTGCATTTAATAATCAGATTAGCTATACAGACCATTTTGTTGACCGTGCAGGAAATAATCAAGTCTATTCACCATCAGATTAGCTAATCTGACGAAACTTGCAAAAATCAAATGAAAATTCAGCATTAGATTAGCTATGTGATTTTACTGAAACTTGGGCTAGCAAATTTACTAGCCTATCAGATTTGACTGAAATCTGGGGATGAGCATTCTGAAACCCCAAGTTCCTCCAACTTGCATTTTCAGTAATGTCATTAGCCTAGACTTGATTTAGCAGGTAAGAGTTAAAAAACCAGCTATCAAAATTTACCTTCTCTGAGAAAACGACATATAGGCTAGCACTTTTAGTCTTGTTATATAAAAACGACTCTATAGCTAACTTTTTTCTCTTGCTATATAAAAACGACTGTATAGCTAAAAGAAATCTCTTGCTATATAAAAACGACCTATAATTCAGCTTGCAACTTATATGGGGTCTTATAGGGCTAGCAAATTCACTAAAAAATCTCTTTACTGAAACTTGGCATTCATATTCAGATTAGCGCAACTTTCAGTAAAGTCGTATTTTCAGTAATGTCATTAGCCTTCAAACTTGGGGAAAGCACATGAAAATTTTTAGAAATTTTCTGAGCCTCAAAGTCCAATGCTAGCTATAAGGGATTCATTGGTAATTTAGAATTAAATAACTATCTGTTTTCTAGGCCCGATTTTTCAAAAAAAAATTTTGCTCGCCTTTATGCAAGTTTGAAGGCTAATGACATTACTAAAAATACGACTTTACTGAAAGTTGTGCTAATCTGATTGTGAACACCAAGTTTCAGTAAAGAAATTTTCTGATGAATTTGCTAGCCCTATAAGACCATACCTAACTTGCAAGCTGAATTATAGGTCGTTTTTATATAGCAAGAGAAAAAAGTTAGCTATAGAGTCGTTTTTATATAACAAGAGGATTTTTTTAGCTATACAGTCGTTTTTATATAGCAGGAGGGAAAGTGCTAGCCTATATGTCGTTTTCTCAGAGAAGGTAAATTTTGATAGCTGGTTTTTTAACTTTTGCCTGCTAAATCAAGTCTAGGCTAATGACATTACTGAAAATGCAAGTATCTCCAAACTGGATTGCTAACTTTTACAGAAACTTGTTTTAATCAAATCTGGTGGCTAACAAATTTGTTAGCCCAGTTTTCAGTAAAATCATATAGCTAATCTAATGCTGAAAAATGACTTGATTTTTTCAAGATAAGTTCTGCTAGCTAAAAATATTGTGAATGGACTTGACTGAAACTTGCATGAGTCAAATCCTAGCTAATTTTATGCTGAAATTTCTCTATCATTTTTACCCTTTGAAGCCTGGGTAAGGCAAGCTAAACTGATGCTGAAAAACTACTTGACTGAAACTTGCAGATTGGAGAGGTTAGCTAAACTGATGCTGAAAAACTACTTGACTGAAACTTGCAGATTGGAGAGGTTAGCTAAACTGATGCTGAAAAACTACTTGACTGAAACTTGCAGATTGGAGAGGTTAGCTAAACTGGGACTGAAAAATCTACTTTACTCTGCAGCTATAAATCAAATCAGCTAGCTAATTTTATGCTGAAAAATCCATTTGATTTTTAGCTGCGAAATAAAACCTGTTAGCTAAGCTGATGCTGAAAAATCCATTTGATTTTTAGCTGCGAAGTAAAGGGTAGCTAAACTGAGGCTGAAAATTAGGGCAATAAAAAACCCCCTACCAACCCAGCCTTTAAAGCTAACATTGGTAGGGGGGATGTGTTTAGGAGGAGGCTGAAAATTAATTTTCTTCCTTTTTAGTCTCTTCGGATTCTTTAGACTCTTCTTCGGACTCCTCTTCAGCTATCTTTTCAAGGGCCTTGTTTCTAGCAAAGGCATAATCCAAGGTTTCCCAAATTTGCTTACCTTGTTCTTCAGATGTAAAGAGGATAGCAGGAAGGAGAACAGGTTCCAGGTTTTCATCAAGGTTAGCTAGCTCAACAAGAATTACAGGTGCTACTCCAGTTTCCATGACCTTAGAGTAGTCTTTAAGCTCCTCTTCGGAAGAGTTTGGAGAGATAGCAGGTTCATAATCCACAACTATTACAGAGTTAGCAGGGTCGGGAATGATGTATTGTAAATCTTCAGGTAGAAGGCTTTGACTGAGAGAAATAAACTCTTCAGTTCCTATTGGAACTGTATCAAGGTAGTAAGCAGCCATTGCGTCGTGGCGGATTCTGATGTCCCCTATTCTGATGAAAGGTTTTTCTTTGAGGACCGCTATTTGTTTGTGGGTGTAAGGAAGAAAGAATGATACTTGATCGGCTTCAAGGAAGATTTTATCAAGCATCGCTGTGAGTTCCTTAATGAAATTAAATCTTTCTTCTTCAGCTATTGTAGCTACAAGATCTTTACGGCGGATAAAGTTGTCATTGCCAACAAGTAAAACACAGATGCCGTTGCCGATTTCGTGTGAGTCGTAAGAGTCCCTGTAAGCATAACCGTGTTGAGTGGATTCTCCTGCTACCCAGGTATAGTAGTAGTAACCTACCACTCTAGAAAGATCAATTCTGGCGTTTTCTCCAAGAGGGAAGAATTTGTTGACTTCAATTACTCCCATCAGAACCTCCGTTATTTAAAGTTTGAGATGAACATCCTTTTTTAGCTAAAAGAAGTGTTCTGTAAGGATTATCTTTGCTATTGAGTTCCTTTTTAAAAGTTTTGTTCGTGGTGAACTTTAAATAAAGAGTAGGGATTTTTCTATCCTTCTCTAAGAAGTTAGGTGGGACATAGACCTGCTTACACTTTATTTCCAAGTCTCCCAAGTTGGGAAAATAAATTTTGTTACCTTTAAGAAGATATTCTTTAATAAGGTTAACCAGCTTGGTTACCAGACCACGGATTCCATTAAGGTTGTACTCCGTTTTAAGTACACTTTCATTCTTTTCTACAAGCTCCAGTAGGCTTAGTGCTCCTTTTTTATGGATGGCAAATTTCTTTCGTCTTGGCATTGTTTCCTCCATTTATAAAAGGGCGGGAACCACCCGCCCAATGCTTGTTAGTTGCTTGGGGGCACGAGCTTTAGGTTTGAGTTCTTAGGAGTCGCAATCTTGATGTTAGTAGTAGCCTGGATGTAAAGGTTGTAGAGGTCTGTGCCGTTATTTACGATGATTTTATAAATCATCTGACCCTTGTTGATTTCTACAACTTCACTATCTCCGTTGCCAATAAGAGATGGAGAAGCTAAGCCCAACTCTTGATGAGAAATAGGGACTATGATTCTAGGGTTTTTGAGAATAATCTTTTCACTGTCCTCAAACTCTACCTTACCGACCATCTTTTCGCCATTGGTTAAGCTTACTAGCATAATTGTGTCTTTGGGATTTGCGCTTCCAGTCATTTTTCACCTCCTTAAATTAAGTAGTAACATTATTAGAAGCGTAATTGGCATTGTTAGAATCATTAATATCAGAGTTGTTGCTACTTCCGTTGTTGTTATTAGCCTCTCCTTCATTATCTTCCTCTAAGTATTTGTTATCAGTAGGTGCCTTGATGGAGGCTAATAAAACAACAAGCTCTTCTTCTCCGTTTGTGTATTTCACCATGTTGAATGGAGCCAAAGAAGCTGCGTTTTGTAAGTAAAGGGAAAGAACCACATCTCTTTTAAAGAACTTGGCAAAACGGTAAACTGGCTCAAAGGGAATTACTCTGCTTACAAAGGGAGCCTTGGGGTCTATTAAATCGTATTCCAGTTTTGAGGAGAAATCTATTTCTTCCGGGTCTTCTATAAATTCTCTCTTAACAGTTATTTCGATTTCACTTTGTGGTTCTCCCGCATCATAAGTAATTTCTTCTCCAAACAGTCTTATAGGCATTTGAGTGTCGTATTTAATTGTAGGTTTAATGGCATCTCCAATTTCTGTGAGAACATCTTTAGTTACTGTAATTTCTAAAGAGTAAATTTCTTTATGAGAAGTTCTTTTAATAACATCTTCAATTTCTGGGTATTCCAGTGCAGACTGAGGGGCGGCGAAGATAAAATCTTCATCAACCAAAAAGAAGCTTCTGTCATTAGCCTTTATTGTAGTGGGTGTAAAGTTGGTAAGGACCTTAACGGTAGTAGCAACCTCATCGTAGGGGATTATTATTTTTCCTTCTCCCTTGTAGTTTGCCTTGTAGTAGAAGAAGTAACCTGGGTTTCCTCCACAAACCAGGAAATTGTTATCAATACTTGTAAGAAATATTCCGTGAAATTTAGAGGCTGCATTTTTATCTGCATATTGGTGTGCTAAGGAAATTATTTTGGCTAATTTAGGAATAAAGTTCGGGTCAAAGGAGCCGATTTCTTTTGCATCTTCAAGATTAAGGATGTCTTTGATATTAGAGAAAGACTCTAATGCAAATTCATGCTTTGTGGTTCTGTATTGGTGGCGTCCTTTTATGCTGTAGGTTTTTTCATTTTCCTTTATAACAACCTGTTCTCTTCCAGCGTTAATAATAATGTCTATAAGCTTTTTGTCTCCAGCTACAAGACCAGGAGAATGAACCAAACCATCAATAGGCACCTTAAGTGCCATCCCGTCAATTTGAGCGTAGTAGTAGGCGTGGAGCTTATTTTCTTCTGCTTCAATGAAAAGTAAGTCTGTTTCTTTGTTTTTCATTAAACTGGCTAAGGTTTTGAGTCGCAGCAACCCACTTTCTGTGATAGTTACATTCACCATGGCAACCTCCTTGATTTCGTGTTCAAATTATAATTATAGAGGTTAGAAATCATTTGTCAAGAAGTCTACGGTTTGTAAGCGCTTTCTTCAGGATCGTAAGGGGTTTCTTCGTAAGCTCCTTCGCTTCCGAATTCTTTTTCTATGAGTTTTAACATCTCTTCCAAGGCTTTTGTTAGGTTTTGAGTTTTTTGCTTTAGGCTTTTAATCATCAATTCCCTTGCTACAGGATTGGAGAAGTCTCCCTCTTCGGTGATTATTTCTACTATTCTTGATAAGAGAACCATTAAGGATTTATTCTCTGTATCAATAAAGCGATTGAGTTCTTCTATAACAGCTTTATCATTCATTTTTAAGCTCCTTTAATGGGGTTTCGTAGATTTTTTCATTAGTATAGCAAAAGGGACAAACCAGAAATATCTGAGCATTTGAGCCACTTACTACTACTTGGATTGAGCTGCTTCTACCCATATCTGTAGTGGGCTGAAATTCTCTTCCACAAGCGTTACATCTTAAAGTGAAAAATCCCATGTTCCCTCCCTTTAAAAGGGCGGGGAGGCCCCGCCCAAGTTTATTGAATTTGCTGGAGATAACCTTCGGCTTCTACAACAAGGTTGTTAACGAAGTCTGAAATCTGTTCTTCAGTGTAGAGGTCTTGGACTTTTGAGTGCAGTTCTTTAATCATCTCCTGTGCGGAACCGAAAGGCATGAGAGAACCGATTATGTTGTATTGGTACTGCTGAGGGTTGGCGTCCATTTGGGCTTTCTTGAAAATAGTAAAGAGGGTCTCACCAGTGAAATTCTTGTAATCATCGGGATGGATTTTAGCAACGCTTCTAAAGAACATGTCCATTTGGTCTAATACCGCTGGTTTAAGAGCTTTCATCTCTTTGACTTTATCAGGTGGAAGGTGGCTTTTATCAAATATGCTTACCTGTTGTGGTGTTTGAGCTGTTGGTGCAACTTGATTTTCTTGAGTAGCAGGAGCTTGTTGTTGAGGTTGAGCTTGCGTTGGCTCCTGTACAGGCTGTTGAGCTGGAGCTGAAGGTTGCTGCTGTTGTTGTGGAGGTACGGCTGGAGGTTGAGGAGGCTGTTGAGGTTGTTGTACTACACGCTGTTGCTGAACGGGTCTGGGGACTCTTCTAACAATACGCCTTCTTACGACACGCCTTGGAGCTGCTGGAGGAGGCTGCATCCCACCAAAGCCTGCTGGAGGCATTTGTTGAGCTTGCTGCATGGCTCCAGCTTGAAGAATAGCAGGTAGGGTTTGGGCTAAACCCTCAAGTATTCTTTGGAAAAAGCCGCCGCCGCTGCTTCCGCCTTCTCCGCTTCCAAGTACCTTCTTAAGCTGCTCTATCTTTTGAACATTTTCCACAAGTTCGCTAATAGGGTCTTTCTTTTCAGCAGCAGGGGGTGGAGGAGCTTGTGTAGCTTGCTGTTGTGTCCTAAGGACTGTTTCTATTGTTTCACGGAATCTATCCATCATCATCATCATTTGCTGCTGCATCTGCATTTGTTGTTCTTCCTGGCGGCGCATGAGGGACTCTATGAGAGTAGCAACTTTATCGTCCTCTTGGCTGCGCTGGAATATTGATTGAAGCAGTTCTTTTTGTTGCTGTTGAAGCTGAGTAAACAGCCTCTCTTGGGATTCTTTCATCTCTTTTATGAGTTCCATAATGAGTCTTTCCCTACTATCATCCCTTTTGAGGCCGAGCATATCAAGAATGGTGTTGAGTTTTTGGAGTTCTTCCATTGGGTCTTTTGGTTTGGGCATAAACATCTGCATTAGTTGTAGGAATTCTTTGAACTGCTGGTGGCTATCGGGAGTTTTGGGTATCATCTCTTTGACCATAGTTAAGAGAGTCTGGAACTGCTGGGTTGGGTCTACCTCTTTTTTATTACCTTGGAGAGCAGTTATTACCTCAACGATAGACTTTAGCTGTGTAGCAAGGTCAATCTGAGGTTTCTCTCCCTCTTTCTCCTTATCCTTTTTGAGTTTTTCAATAAACTCCAGCATCTGGAGCATTTTTTCTAAAGAGTCATCTTTTTTCTGGAGCTGTTGAAGGGAGGCCTGAATGATAGGAGCTACCAATGCTAGCAGGGTGTCTTTATCCTCAGACTTCTTTTCCTTATTCTCCTTAAGGGTTTGTGTAATGTTGTTAATTAGACCAAAGACTATGTTCTTAAGCTCCTGGAGCTGCTGTTGGAAGCTGCTGGCTAACTGATTAATGAGAGTTTGAACTTCACCACCAGAGGTTTGACCTAATTGTTGTAGTTCTTCCATGCGCTTTCTGTATGTTTCTTCAAGGATAGAGAGCTGCTGCTGAAGCATCTGCATAGTACGCTCAGCCTGCTCAATCTCTTTTTGAGCAAGCTGTTGTTGGAGCTGGAGCATTTGTTGGTAGAGCTTATCTTTCTCCTGCTCCATTTTTTCAAACATGCTTTTTACTATGGATATAGTTTCCAATTCATCCCCTCCTTCTTGAGGTATTACGATAGGAGTCCCGTCTGGGCCTTTTGTAACTAGTCCTGTTACATAGATGTCTGCTTCAGTTGTGGCTAAGATGTTGTTAGCGGCGTCTATAACCTCAATCTTAAACCTGTTAATGCCGTTTTTACGGGCATATTTCTTCTTTAAGAAGTCGTGAATGTCGGTGTTTTCTACCACATCTCCTGGAACTGTATCGATGTAGGCCCACTTATTAGCTTCTTCATCCCATATGTAAATCTTTAGCTTGGCTTTAGGAGGAGCTTGCTCTAAAACTTTTTGTAAAACATCCTTGGAAGCAGCAGATACGGCTTTTTGTACAGTCTTTTTGACGGAACTATCAACGCTTATTTGAAGAGCTTGGGGTTGTGGCTGCGGTTGTGGCTGGACTTGAGGGGTTGTTGCTTCAGCTTGAGAACTTTCTGTATCCTCTTCAACAGGAGCCTGCATAAAGAGGTCTGCTACCTCTTCGGGAGTCATTCCTGCGTCAAGGAATCCTTCAATTTCTTCATCTTGAGGTAAGGTAGTGATACCATTTTGAGTTAAGATTTCTTTGACCTTTTTGATGTCTTTTTTGCTTGCCATGCTTGGCCTCCTTTAATGTTCGGTTATAAGATATTCGCCGTTGTTGAGTTTTCTTATCCACATAATTATTCGAGCATCTGGATCATTAAGGGATTGCAACTTGTGAGGGGTTGTTTCGAAAAGTAGGGTTGAAGGGTACACTTTGAAAAGAATGTAGTTTCCTATGTGTATTAGGATGCCAAATTCATAAGGTCGTTTAATAAATTGGTTAAGGTAACCTTTTAGTGAAATTTCATCCCTAAATTTCATGTTAACCTCTTTTGATAAGTTCGCTTGAGATGTTTAAGGAAACGGTTAGTCTAATGCAAGGCTTCTGTTTTTTGCCTTTAAACTTGAAGCAGGCTATTATTTCTTCTTTGTATTTACTGTTTTTGTCGTAGATGGGGGAAGTAGAAATTTTGTAATCTTCTACTACTCCTTCTGACTTTAGAGATTTTCCTAATGCCTGTAGTTCCTCTTGTACTTCTTTTTTAAGTTCTTGGAGTTTGTGTTCTATTCGTTGTATGTGGTGTTCCATGTTTCCTCCTGAAAAGGGAGTTTTTGAAATTTTAGTTCCAAATTTCGAAGATGTCAAGTCAAAATGTTGTTTCTAATTCTTGACAACTTGAAATCTGGGTTATAATATTGATAATAAGAGAAGAAGCGAAAGGAGGTTGCTGTGGGTGAGGAACGACAAGAGTTTAATTTCCTAGAAATAGTAGATTTAATGAAAGACATTACTAAAGATGGACGGGAGCTTAAGTATGAAAAGGGGGAGATAGGGATAACTACACTTATCTCGTGCCCCAAGAAGTATGAATTAAAACAAAAATACGGCCTACCTGAGGTAGATTCTCTAGTTATAGAGGACGGCTTCTTATTTGAGAAAGTTTTTAAAACAGCCTTAAGGCGTAAGTTTGGCCCGAAGTTTAAGGAAGAGCTTGAATTGCCTTATAAGGTCCTTGATTTGAGAATAAGAGGACACCTTGATTGTGCTGTTGACCTTGGAGATACTATGGTAGGGGTTGAGTTAAAGCATACTTTGGTACAGAACGCCCCTAACCTAAAAAGAGAGCCACCTAAAATAATAGTTCTTAATCCGGAAGAGCCGGAAATTAAGATAAATCCCAAGTATATTTTGCAGTCAAGAATAGAGAGGTATCTGTTAAGTAAACTTTATCCGGATAAGAAAATAGAACATTATCTTTTTATTAAAACTACACTTAAGGGGGCATGGCGTTATTACAAGTCTTATTTGGTTATGCCAACAGTAAATGATATGTCCGATGAGGAATTCTTGGAATATGTACGCTGGTTTAAGGAAAAAGATGAGCCGATGGATCCGGTTGAATGTGCTTTTTGTTATTTTAGAGAGATAGGAGTATGTGAAGGGGTAAAGCCAAAAGCTGAGAATGAAAATGGAGTAAAAGAAGAGGTAGATAAGAGAGTTTTCCATCTCTTAAGGCGTCTTGATGAGCTTAACATGGAGAAAGAGGCTGTTATTAAAGAGTTAAAAACCTTTTTAAAAGGTAAGGTTGTTGAATGGCAGGGAAAAAAAGTCGGGCAGATTACTTATACAGGTTATACTTACAATAATCCTGCTCTTGTGAAGTTGCTTAAGGAGAGGGGCTACAGGGCAATAGACTTTTTCCAGGTTAAGCCGAGCAAAATAAAGGTATTAGAAGAATTGTTGGGAGGAGATATAGAATTAGCTAGAAAACCAGTGGAACAAAAGAAGAAATGGATTGGATTAGACTGAATTTTGTAAAATGTAAAGATGAATTTGAGTTTAATTCTAACAATTCGATAAAGGAGGTAGACATGAGAGTAGGATTGGGAAGGAAATTTTTTAACAGATTGGGGAAAGAGGAATTTTTGAGAAAGCTAAAGCTTTTTAAAAGTGGGAGGGCGAGGAATACCGTTTTAATGGTTTTTGAGTCTGAAAAGTGTTGTAGATTGCAAGATGATCATAAGTTTGATATGAGTATAGGGATTGAAGTTGTAGCGAAAGAAGATACTGTAATTAAGGAAGGTCAGTGTTCAATACTTCCTACGGGTGTCAAATGGGCGGCAAATTGGGAATATGGAAATTATTTGGCTATTTTGCCGAGATCTGGCATGAGTTCTTATACTCCTTTGAGAATTCCCAACGCCCCAGGGACGGTGGAGCCTACTTATCGTGGAGAGATAGGAGTCCCTATGTATGTGGAATCGGGCTGGAGGCCTGAAGGAGCATACTGTAAAGATTGGATAAGAAAGCTTGGCAAGGTTGAGTGGAAGGGAATAGAGGTGAGAGCGTCATCTGATTGTGAGGGGGAGTATGAAGTTGTTATTCCTGCGGGTACTAGAATAGCTCAATTGGTATTGCAAGTAAATTTTATGGTTTGGGCTTTGGGGCCATATGTGGGAATTAATCCATTCATAGCCAATCAAATAGAAGTATTGTTTACAATTGATAAAGAAATTTTCGATAATTGGGCAGAATTGGTTCCTACAGATAGAGGAACAGGGGGTTATGGTTCAACGGGGACTAAATAGATTTGTAGAGAGGTAGAACTTGGGTTATAATCAAAGATGAATCTATTTAGGAGGAATGAGAGATGGATATTCTAAAGCTTATGACTGGAGTTACTGCTGCTGTCATGGAAGTTCAGAAGGCTATGGCCGATAAAGAATTAACGGTTAAAGAGATCTGCGATATTGTTGATGGCACTTTAAGGAGTGTGGCTGGATTAGGATTGAATGATGTTGGTATTAGGATTACGAAAAAAGATGGAAAGACGAAAGTAGAATTTTTCTTTGGTCATACTTCTCAGGGAAAGTAGTTTGTTTAGGTCATAGTCCCGGTGCCCTTTTACACCTCCCCAAAGGCCCCGATGACGGGGCCTTTTCTTTTGTTATTTTAGATGAAAAATTGAATTGTTCTTGTTATAATGAAAGAGAACCCTTTAGAAAAAGGAGTGCTGCCATGAGCCTTGTGCAGGAACAATGGAAATTTATGCAGGATGTGGAGAAGCTTTTAGGTTTTATTCGTTCTAAAGGCTGGATAGTTACTGGAGGAGAACTGTGGAGATCTCCAGTTACTCAGGAATATTATGTAAAAATTGGGCGTTCTAAGACAATGAAAAGCATGCATCTTCATAGATTAGCAATTGATTTAAACTTTTTTAAACCTTTGTCTGATGAAGAATATCAGGAGAAGAAGGCTCGTGGTGAAGCGGGAATAGTAAAAATTGACGATAAATATTACCAATTAACTTGGAATGTTAAAGATATAGAGCCTTTTGGAGTTTTTTGGGAAAGTCTTGATCCTAAGAATAGGTGGGGAGGACATTTTAAGACTTTTAAAGATGTTCCTCATTTTGAGCGGCATATCAAGTTCTAGGAGTGGGTTGTGCAGTCGGGGGTTCAAATAACGCAGTTGAACAATGTATGGGATTTCTTGAAGTATGGTCTTAAAGAGTATCCTGAAGTTTTTATAGTAGTTATTGTACTTTTTATTTTATTCGTTGTTCCTGTGGTTACAGTTGCTATTAGGCGTCCTGAGGCACTGAGGTACATGTTACCTTGGAATAGTTTTACTGCAACTGAAAAGAAAGATGTTAAGAACGAAGAAGAGTCTAAATGCAGGATAAAAGATATGGAGAAAGTAGTTGGGGAGGTGGATGAATCTCTTAGTATTTTAAAGGATTTGGTGCAAAAAGTTAATTTATTAAAAAAAGAAGTGGCATCTTTATCAGAAGTGATGGTTCTTTTGCAAAAAACTATTGATGAAGGGTGTAAGTATTTGGGGCAGGATTGTGTTCAAGCCATTAAAAATCTTAAAGGAAACATAGAAGAAGTTAAAAAGGAATTAGAAAGGAGGGAGATAAATTACCAAGAGTGGCGTAAGTTAGAGGAAGAAAGGAGAAAGATTAAGGAGGAAAGAGAAAATCTTAAGTATGAAGATATGAAGAAAACATTAGCAGATATAAGTAAGAGGATAGTTGACTTGGAGGATTTACTTAAAGATATAGAAAAAACTGTTAAAGCTCTTATTGGGGCAGAAACTGAAGGAAGATTCCATTAAAAGCTGATTTTGGGAGGATGTTATGTGTGTATACAAGGGAGCTACACTAGAATTGGATGTTAATTGTAATAGGTGTAAAAAATGCGGAATAGATGATGCCAAAAAATTTTTAGAAGTGTCAATACCGGTAGATATTTTTAAAGTCCAGAACTCTGAAAATCCTTTTGCAGCGATCAAACTTTCGAATCGTGTTTCTACTAATGTTATTGCTTTACTTAGTCTTAAAGTAGATACGATAAAGGATATGATGTTTGCTGAGGAGAAGTTTCCTATTCCGGTATATTCGACAATTGAGTATGTGGCTCAAATATTAGGGCATACTTACATGCGGGTTGGATTATGGTTTAGAGACTTAGCAGGATCGGGGATATTATGTCCTATGCTCGATAAGATTGTAATAAATACTTTTAATGCGATGATGGAAGTGTTAGAGAAAGGTATAGGGACATTTTATCCGGATTTTTTAAGTGAAGTGGAAACACTTTGGGGATACATGGAAGATGATTTTAGGCAGGATATAGAAAAGGTACAACCTCCTACAGGTGTTGAAGAATATTATCATTTGGTTGGAGGGTTGTTTATTCCGGTTTATAAGTTTTTTGACAAGTTTTGTTATTTAATTACTTCTTATGCTTCTCTTAAGGAGGGGAGAAAGGTTATTTATATTCATAAAAGTTGGCAAGATAATCTGAGAGAATTTTTAAAAGATTTAGTTTATTATGTGGGTTATCCAGAAAAGTTATGTATTGTTTCCAAAGAACTTACTTACGAGGTAGAAATTATTAAGAAGGAAATGAGACTGGAGGCTACCCTTTATTGATTTCTGCTCCTCTTTTGATGCGTTGAATAACTACTCTAGCTCCAATGCTTGTTTCTTTTAATTTTTGATAAATCCAGCCGGTTGCTAAATCAAAATTTTTCTTGGAGCCACAAGTATATATATCAAAAGCTACAAATCCTAGTTCAGGGAAACTATGAAAGGCTATGTGGCTTTCAGAGATTAATAAAATTCCTGAACATCCTTGTGGTTGAAACTGGTAATAATGAATACCGAGTATAGTAGCTCCAGCTCTTATTGCGGCTTCTTCGGAGAGCTGAAGCAACCAGGATAAATCATTGGCTTTTTCAAAGGGAATGTTATAAGCGTCAATTATTGCATGGTGTCCTGTTGTAACATTTTTAGCCATTTTACTTCCTCTTTAAGCCACGGTATATTAAGTATCCCAAAATACCAATGCCTGCTCCTGCAAGCATTAAACCTGCAGGAGAAGAAAGGAACTGCTGCAATGCTCCAGGTTTAAAGACATTTGGGTCGCTTACTTTAAAGGTTCTACCAGTGGCAATATCTACACCAAAAGCCATTCCACCGTTAGTGAGAATGTATATTTTCGGCTTGGCTGTTTTTTTGATAAATTCCCAAATTGCATTTCCTTTACCAGTAGTGGGCTGTACTTCTATAAGAATGTCAGGAAGGTATTTGGCTTCAAATTTAATAAGTCTAGGATAAAGCATTTGTTTGGTTAACTCTGTAAGGCCAGTAATTTCTCCATAGTTACCTGCAAAACCCAGTTCGGCTTGAGGATTTTCGTTAACAGGAATTACTTTCGCCATGTTGCTTACTCCTTTAAAGCTCTTGTTTTGCATTTGTGAATATTCTTGTGTTTAATCACTAATTCAGGCGCTGGAGTAGATATAGCTTTTATGTTTTCGAGATGTTCCCGGAGTGCGTCTTTTAAGTAGTATCTGACCACTTTTTCTGCTTCGGGCTTCTTGTATTTGGCCCATACAAAACCTGCTATACCCATTTCTTCAACATGAGCAGGGACTGTCCAGACTTTATAGAAGAATTTTTTGAGTTCGTATGCCAACCAGTCTTGTAGTGGGCTTTCGTGAGTTGTAGAGTATATAGATACTACGCCGTTAGATTTAAGAGCGTTCAGTATGCCTATTATAAGTGGGTAATCGTATAGGAAGTATGTAGTTTCTCTTATAGGATCCGGGAGATCTACGATAATGAGGTCATACTTGTTGTGAACTTTGGGGTTTAGCATGTAAGATATTCCATCTGCAGCAATAGGTTTAACTTTTTTGATGCTGTCTTTATTAAGTCTTCTCATTATAGGGTGAGAGGCGGCAAACTTTATCATGTCGCCATCTATGTCAACCAATGTAATTTTGGCCTTAGGTTTAACTTCCAGTATGTCTCTAGCAGCTAAACCGTCTCCACCGCCGATTATGAGAACATTGGGTTCTTCTGTGTCTACTAACATTGCAGGGAGTTTAGCTTCATGCTTGTGAAAATTTCCTTCGGCATCTTCTCCTGAAAGGAACTGCCATTCTCCGTCTTGGAATAAAGCTATTCTTCCAGCATAGCGTGCTAATACCAATGTTTGAAAAGGCGTTACTTTTGTGTATATAGGCTCAACCTTATGAGCCAAGAAGGTAAAGCCTCTTGGAGGAATCTTGCTTAAGAAAGAGCGGGATTGTTTACCGCTGTATAGCAGCATTTCTGCTTTATCTAAGGAAACTTCCATCCTGCTTTCTGGACTGTAAATATGTTCTGCGGCTTGTGGGCTTGCAAAAACTATTCTCTTGGCTTTAAACTTGTTGTTTCCCATCCTTACCTCGTACATCTGTATTTTTTAGATAAGTCAGCAATCACATTAAGGAAAGTGAGATTATCGCTTATTGTTTTTCCACCAAATGTTAGGGAAGCTAATCCTGTGCTTACGCACATTAGCCTAAATAATTTACTTGTATCTTGCACGCTTTTATCTAGCCCACCTTTAACTAAGACAAAACCCGCAAAAATACCAAATCCTGATAAAAGAAGATCTCTATAGATGCTTTGCTCTAATAGTTTAAGAAAAAGGCATCTTTCTTGAGGTTGAAGTTCTACGGTTACATGCTTTATTAAAGCAGCTATCTTTCTATCAAGAGTTGCATACGATAATAACTCTAGTTTTAGTTTTCTGACTTTATCGGAAATTAAATCAGGCTTTTCAATAATTGTCATTTCTGCTCTAGTTTTAGGTGTACCGAGGAGAATATCGTAAGCAGTCCCGTCCATTGCTAACCCCTTTCAGAAAGGTATTTCATGAGGAGTATGCCGGCGACTATTCCACTACCCAACAGAAGATATTTTAGGGTATTGTCTTGTTTACTTACAGAACCTGTTGTTAAAAACTGTTTATTAATTTGAGAAACTTGCGTTTGGTCAACTTGTTCCAACCCTGGCGGGGGTGTTAAACCCAAACTTCTCATGGCTTGAGCAATATAATATCCACAATGTGCTGGATCTTTTTGGCAAGGTTCTTTGGCCATTTTAAGAGCTAGTTTGTACTTCCATTGATTAATTCCAGTCTGAATCATTTGGTTGACTAACTCTTGCAGGTTAACAGGTTTAACTGTTGAAGCGCTTGTGGTATTAGAAGTTGGTACTTCTCCGTAACCTTTAAACTCTATAACCGGATTGGTTAATGCCATGGTTTCCTCCCATTAGTTTTCCGAAGATGTAGATGAGTCCTAAGAAAAGTGTAACATTGGGAAATCTAGTTCCTATAGCTGCGCCTACAGCTATAGTTCCTATCCTTTTGATGTCGTCGGGTATGTTATTTGCGAAGTTGTTTATGTCTCTGGCTATCTGCCCTATATCTTGAAGATCATTAACTTTAATTTCAGGTATTTTCACTTCAGGCATTTTTACTCCTCCTTTGGCTCAATTATAACCAAGTTGTATTTATGGCAAGCGGGGCACGAAGTAAATCCTTCTATCAAGCTTTTTAGGTTCACATTCAATTCCACCTGCTGTAACTATCATGGTCTTGTGAAGCATGTCTGTAGGCTTTTTAGCAATGATGTAAATTCCAGGGGCGGGCCTTTCTTTATTTAGTATCAGGGCTAAGGAGTTAAAAATCTTTGTTGAGATAATAAGAATTTCAGGTTGGCAAGGTAGAATGTCATAAAGCTTCTCTATGAATGGGGAAGATAAGAATATAGTTTTGTAATTCCTTCTTTCATTAAGGAAGTATACTCCCTTTTTGTGTCCTGGTACTAGCTGGAAATAACTTATCTCTCCATTTAATGGAATATGTTTTCCTCTATTAGCGATGTACCTTGAATCAACCCAAAGCGTCATCTTCCATTCTGGGGGCATATCTGCTTTGTAGTATGTGTGTCCTAGTATGTTTTGAGATTCAGTGGTAATGGTCAATAAATTCTTAGAAGCCATGTTCATACTCCTCTTCATTGTGGTTTGTTTCAATGTTTGAAGTTTCTTCTTCAAATTCAAGCTCTTTAAGCTCTTTGAGTAAGTTTTCTTTACCGTGTGACTCAAAGCATAATATGGAAATAAGAGTAGCTATATGAAGAGAGTTCTGATGAATACTTTGGGTATAAGCTTGAACTTCAGAATAGCTAACATAAACTTCGTAATCTAAGAATTCGGGAATTCTATCGAAAGGAGATACCCTTTTAAGTATATGGATTGTTGGGGGAGTTTCGAGGGGAGCTAGGTCGAAGTTTTTAAGTCTGGGGTATAAAGGATATACGCTGTAGCCCAGCTCTAAAAAGGCGTTATACGCTTTTTCGCAGTTTTCTAGATTGGGATTTTCTCGTAATTTACGAAATGCATCTATTGCTGCATTGGCTTTAGAGAGAACAACGCTTGCTCCTTTTAGAAATTCGACAGCAGCTTCCCAACTATCTTTATAGGCTTTCCTAAGCCGCTCTAATCGTCCTTTGGGGGCCAATTCTATAGCAATTTCAGCTATGTTTTCTAAGTCGCTTAAAAGGTTTTGGTAGCATTGTTTTAGTTCTTCTTTTAAAAGTTGAGTGTTATCAGTCATTTAGTACTCCTTGATTTTCTTGGCTACAAATAGTTGTGATGGTTCGATAGGATGTTCTAGGTCTCCTAATATGGCAACCTTGGCTTTTGCGTGCTTTCCTTTCAATTCTATCTTGCCGATGTCTTTGTGATAAATGACATCTACATCCTTAGGAACACTTATTACAACTATTGCTCCACTGGGTAAGGGCATGAAGTGGGTTTTATGGCCTTTTTTGGATTTAAGGTAGACTATGGAACCGTGTTTTTTAAATGTTATTGCAGTATCATCAAGGATAGAAGGTACTGGGATAAAACGCCCAAAGTTTTTAACAATTTTTTTGTGTACTCTAAATTGCTCAATACCAACGCTGGGTGGTATCATTAGGATGTATCTATGTCCTATTTTTTGTATAGAGAGCATAGTAACCTCCAAGTTTTTAGCTCTCTTTTAATTATAACGAGGTAAGAGAATGCTAGGCTATGCGGACCTACTAAAAGACTTTAATCTTTACGACTATCAGGATGAGATAGTTCAAAGACTGCTATCCAACAACACTTATGCCTTGTTTGTAGAGATGGGTCTTGGCAAGACCCTGATGGCTTTAAGTGCTGTTGTTTTGAGGCGTTATTTTAATGGGGTTCAGCGAGTTTTAGTTGTTTGCCCAAAAACTGTAAGTGATTCATGGCTTAAGGATATACAGAAACTAAAGTATGTGAGGGCCTTTTATTCTATTGATGTTAAAAATCTAACGGGAGCCAAGAAGGAAGAGGCCCAGAAGATAATGAATGATTTAGGAAGGCTTAAGTACGACATAGTTATAGACATCATAAACTTTGAGAAAATTGCAGGAATAGAGCATTTTCCACAATACGACATGTTGATAGTGGATGAATCAACCAGGATAAAAAACCCTACAGCCAAAAGAACGATTGCAATTTTGGAAAAGCTTAAAAGTATCCCCTTTAGATTGGTTTTAACTGGTTCTCCTGTAGTAAGAGATATAAATGATTTATGGTCTCAGCTTTATTTAGTTGATGCGGTTTTAAGAGATTATGGTTCTTTTAAGAAAGCTGTTAAACAGAACAAAGAGCAGTGGATAAATTATGCTAACAGTAACATTGTATCTTTAAGAAAGGAGGATTTAGAGAAAGCTGGTATTTTTAAGTTTCCACAGAAAGTTTATAAAGTTTTGAATTTTGAGCTTTCACCCGAAGCCAAAGCATTATATGCGAAAGTAGAAGAGCTGCTTAGAAAATCAATCATAATAGAAGATAAAAGAAAAGTATTAGCCCATATTCTGCAAGCTCAAATGGTTACCAGTGGGATTAATCCATTCAATAAAAAGGAAATAAAGGATAATCGCAAGAAAAAGCTTTTGGGGGCTATTTTGAAATCAGGCTTATATAAGCCTCCTTATCTTATATGGGCCACTTTTATTAGAGATATTCATCTTGTTCACAATTATTTAACATCTTTAGGTTTTAAAGGTGTTTACCTTTATGGGGCCACACCGGATAAACAAAGAAAGAAGATAATAAAGGATTTCCAGGACGGTAAATATGACTTTTTGGTAGCTCATCCTGTTGTTTTAGGTATTGGAGTAACTTTAGTTACTTCCAATGTGTGTATTTATTATAGTAATTCTTTTAGGTTTGAGGATAGAGTTCAGTCGGAAGATAGGATACATCGTGTTAATCAAAAAGCTGATAAGTGTTATTACATAGATCTTGTCGCTAAAGATACTATAGATGAAGTTATATTAGAGAACCTTAAGGCTAAGCGTTCCTTGTCATCAATGAGCGTAGAGGCGATTAGGGAGAAGTTGTTGAAAAAATAGCCTCTGTTAATAGAAGGGTTTTAGTCGGTTACCTATTAGTTATATGCTGGTTCTGGATATAATAGAACCAGAACAGAGAAAAACTTTAAAGGAGGTTAATGATGCAAGTAAGAAGGAAAGGTGTAGCAAGGCTTGTTAAGGCTGCTCTTGGAGAAGCTATTACAAGCAATGACAAGACTGCTTACATGGACAGGAACGGTATTGTAAGGGTTAGGAAGGCAACTGCTTCTGTAAGCACTACAACCAAAGCCAGGATTGAACTTCTTGGTCTCATGGTACTGCTTGCTGGTAGGAACGGAAGGCTCTGCAAGTCCAGCAATCCTGATGCTCTCAATGGAGCAGTTCAGCACATGCTTGATAGGCTCTGCAACTCCATCGTTAATGCTGACATGAACCTTCTCGTAAATGGAAGGGAAGGAAAGTCCAGAAAAGAGCGCTTTACTTCTGCTGTAGAAGTTATTAGAAAAGCTCTTGGTTCTGATGCTGCTATGGCTGCTGCTAATCTCCGCAGGATACTTAACGGCGAGAGCGTTGAGGTTTGCGGAAAATCTGTTAAGGGTGCTTCTGTTGCAGGAGAGTGTAAGAGCAGGATCGAGCAAGTTCTTGCTAAGCTTGGCTAATAAACTCATATCTGCTCCTCCCTTCTTAAGCTGGCCTTCGGGCCAGCTTAACTCTATTTAAGAACTTCATAAATCTTTAAGCAATTGTGTTTGATAACATCAAGTTGCCATTCTAAAAACGCCACAAAAACCAAGAATTTTTTAAGCTCCTCTTCGTAGAATTCTTCTTTTATGCCCCAAAGTCTCATTATGCTGTGCATGAGCTTCCGTAAGCGTTCTAAGGGGGTGTTTTTAACCAGCTTTATTATTTCTTTTATCTCTTGAATGGTTAATTCGTCAACTTCCTTAAAGCCCGCCAAATCTTCATCTTTCATTGTTTCAAATTTCGGGAATAGTTTATCTATAATCAGCAGGCCTTTGTCTATAACTATTTGGTTAACTAAATCTTCTAATTGCTTTGAATCCTCTATTGTTATTTCTCCGTAGTCGCCAAATTCTGGGAATTCAAACTCTTCCTCTTCTGGGGATTTGGGAGTAGCGGTTTTTTCTATCATCTCTTCTATTTCCATGGGTGTTTCTATTTCAAATTCTTCTGCAGTTTTAGACCCTTTAAGGATTTCTTCCAATGTTTGTCCTTGTGCTCCTTCTTGAGTGGCCATGTGGGGAGCGATTCTTCTGATTAACGATTCTAGTTGCTCACTTTCTGCACCTGGAGCAAGGCGTTCTTTTAGGCTTTTGAGCATTTTAGCCACGATAGTCGCTCCACCTTTTCGTAACTCAGCTAGCAGTAAGAAGTATTTTTGTTGTCTACCAAAGTGTCTATTACCAAAGTTTATGCGGAAAGATATGATTTTCTTTACTTCAGCATCATCAATAGGAGTAATTATAGGTTGCCTTATTATTGGCTCTCCATTTTCATTTTCCTTTAACAAAAAGTCAACAGCCAACTCTACCAACGCTTGCTGAACTGCAGCGCTTCTATCGTTTGGGGGAAGTAAATTAATTGCATAATTGGCTAAAGTTATTGCGTATTCTTCTTGAACGGTTTCGGGTTTTATGTATTTAGTTAAATGTTCTTGATAGTTCTTTACTTTAAAAGCAGGTTCTGTTTCTTCTTCTATTGCGCTTATGTAAGAATTTCTTTTAACTCTGATCCATCGCTCAGCCCATCCAGGGCCGCTCATCTTGCTTAACTTTTTATGGTTCCCGCATAAAGGACACACAAAATATCCTTCTATTTTTTTAAGTGATGGCTGGATGGCTTCTTGAAGTATTTGTTCGAGTTGAGAAGCAGATGCTCTTTCTACTACAGTTTTGAGGGTAGTGAAAGGCATTTTCTTTTCAGATGCGCTGTATGCTGATACCAGTGTTTTTCTTAATAGTTCCTTTTTACTCACAGTCCATTCTCCTTATTAGAATGTTTAGCGCTTCTTTAATTGTAATAGATTTGGTTTCTTTGGTTTCGTCAAAAACATCTAAATACATTAAGAGAGGTTGTTCAGGGTGAAGGTATAATATCGTAAAGTCATCTAGTCTTATACATTTAAACCATAACCATTTGGGTATTTTATATGATGTCGTCAAGGCTGGTTACCCCGAATTTTTCTTTCAAAAATCTCAAAAGGTGGGGTTTTAATTTCTTGAAGGTTTGGTTTTCAACTTGAGTGAGTTTTTCTCCTTTCATTATTTTGAGAAGAAGTTGTCTGGTAGTCCAGGGAATTTCTTTCATGAATTTTTCTATAAAAGTTCTTGCATTGATTTCTCTACTGATTTTTTCAGAACTTAATTCGTATGATATTTTAGTTAAGGCTGCTTCTTCAAGTCTAATGTATTCATATTTATCAGTTTCGTCTTTTTCGCTGTATTTATGTAGGTAAGATTTATCCCTAACTAAGTGGAATTTGGTTAAGATGGATCGTTTGATTCCCGAAAAGGCTGCACGATAAAGATAAGAAGAAAATTTTACTCCTCGATTAGGATCATAGTTGTTCAAGCATTTATGAAGTACCAGAATGCTTTCATTGAGTAAGTCTGGATAAAGATCATCCGGTATTTGATACTGTTGGGCTATTTTAATGGCAATTTTAGCGAGCATGCGGATGTAATGGGCTGCAATTATCTCTTTTAGTTTTTTCTTTTCTTCAGGATCTTGGGTATTTTGGTATTCTTTTACATATTGCTCTGGGCTTTTCCCGTTTGTTTTTATTTTCTTTTGGAATTCTGTAACTATTCTATCAATGGTTGTGGGGAGAGGAGAACCGTTGACTTCAGTCTCGAATTCATCTAGGTAGGTGTCTAGCGCATCTAATCTATCTTCTCTTATGTCTAGACTTTGGTATTCTTCTACATACCAAAGTGATTCTTCATCACTTATCCAATACTCTTGAATTCTCCTCTCCTCCATTTCCTCTGTCTCCAAATAATACTTCTTCCAAATCTTTTATTGTTTTTACAACTGACCATTTACCTCCAGCTCCAATAATTCTGCGAGATATACATTCTTGGTCTCTTCGGAGTTTTCCGCTAGGAGCTTTAAGTTCGATTCCTATAAATTTTCCTTTATGACAAATAATAATATCAGGAATGCCAGGGGGATTGCCGTGAGTTTTAAACCAAAATAAAGGCTCTCCAGCTAACCTCAACTTTTGTAAGTGGTGTATGATTCTTCTTAACAGTCTACTCTCCTGCATATAAATCCTCTTTGCGGAATTTGTTAGCTATTAAATACTCATTCATCAAGCGGTTGATGTTATCCCAAGTATCATTAAGAGGGTTAAGGCCGTATATTTCAACCAAGTAGCGTCCGTATTTTCCTGTTTTATCTTTATGGGTTTTTACGATAAGTTCGGGGTAACTTGAGAGGAGAGTTTTAAGGAATTCTTTGCAAGCTAGTCCGGCTTTTTTCTCTTTTTCGTTTCGTGCATGATAGATTTCTGGGGTATCAACACCTAATAGGCGGCAATGAGCTTGGACAAAGGTATGAAATCCTAGGTCAAGGAGCAAGTATACGGTATCTCCGTCGACCACTTTGGTTACTTTTGCTACCTTGTAGGTATAGAGATTTTCTTTCATCAAAAGCACCCTTTATGTGGTTAAGAATTCATCATTTATTTTAGCACAAGAAAATAATTATTCAAGTTCTTCGGCAATTTCCTCTAGAATTTCGCCGACATCATCTTTTGTAATATCTTTAGGTAATCCAGCCTGCGAATTTATTTGCTTGACAAACTCTTCCCTAATAACATCATCGTCCCAGTACTTTGGATAATTGTTGGAGAGCATTTTGATGGTTTTGAGGGTTTCAATTGGATTAATGGAGTAGAACATTGCTGCTACTTCCAGGTAAGTTTTTACCCTTCTCTTTAAAGCGGCTCCGTGGCATATAGCGCATCGTGGTGCTGAACAGCCATTTTTGAACCTCTGCTCCAGGATGTATCTATTCATTTCAACGGAGTAGCTGTATAGTCCAAAACTTTTGTTTTTGTAGGGGCACAATCCAGATTCAAGAAGCATTTCCTTCATGTATTTAGGAGCGTTCCCTGATTTAGGGTCTATTCGCTGTAAACCGAACAGTTTTGGAGAAGCAAGGTGAATTTTCTTGCTGTAATAGCGTAGAAATTCTTCCTTGTCAGTTATTTCTTTAAGATAGGGCGAATTATAGTCCTCATATAGTTGGAGAATGCACATTGGAATTGCCTTGATGCAGTAAATACCAAGATGGTTTTCTTCTCCGAAAAACACATTTAAGCACAACCAACTTAATTCGTGATTGGTTAAATCATAAGGATGTTTGCTGACTATTTCTTCTAAAATCTCATCTACAGACCTATACCTCATTTTTGTAGCCCTCAAAGTGGGGGTTTTGTGTGTGTTTTCTGCACATTTCTAAATATATCATTTTCTTTTAATTTTGGGGAGACCTGAGACATTAATGTGTTTTATCGCAAGCCCTTGTCTCCCAATGCTTTCCTTGTGGTCGGGTGGGTCTCACGGGTTCACCGTAGGTTATATTGTAGAATAGTAATTCTTTCATCTGTATACAGATAGGGTCTTTGGTTCCTGCATAATATAACGAGAGGAAGGAAAGGGAACGAGAAAAAAGACGGGGGAGAAGAGAGGGGAAGAGAGGGGAGAAAAACAAAATCTTATTATAAGGAGGTGTAAAATGGTAGTAGAAGTAAGGTTGGTAAGGAATAAGTTGTATGGTAAAAATGGTTTCAAGATTGAATCTGATGTAAGATTGGACGCTCCCAGGTCTCGCTCCCGTCGAGAAGGGTTTGTGGTATGGGGAGATGTTGTTTGGGTTCCTTCACCAAAATTTACGGTAGAAGAGAAGAGAATAAAATGGTACAAAAATCACCTGCCGAAAAGAAAGCTGGAAAGGTTTCTAACTGCAAGTCTTAAGCGTGGGCGGGTAAGAATCGCAAGTATTGAGATTTAGGTAGAAAAACTTTTTATTAAAGGAGATGTAAAATGAAGGAGATTTTAATCAGAGAGGCGTCAAGATATTTAAAATCAAGACTTATTCTATTTTAAAAACTACCATAAAGGAGGTGCAAAATGGAATTGAAAGTCGTGATATGCCCCTATTGTGGGGGTAAGGGTTGTGATTTCTGCGAGGGAGAAGGGGAGATATTGGTAGACATTCAAAGTCCCTTTTATCCTAAAGATGATGAAGAGAAATAAGGAGGAAGAAAATGAGAGACATTAAGGAAATCATTAAAGAAGCTGGTTATTACTACATTGTGTCTATCAATCCACCACGCAACACTTTTTATAGGGTTTTTGTGGTAGATAAAAAAGAGGGAGTACTTATTCCAGTAAGGGTAGAAACTCCTTACTGGAATAGGAAAAAGGGAGTCTATCATTGCACAGCAATAGGTTCCGAGAGGGGCTGGGAGATTATTTATAGCATCAACAATGAGCTTTTTAGAAATCCTTATGAAATCACTTCGTACACTTATCTTAATTAAGAAGTTGCTGTAAAGAAATTAAGTTACTCTCCAGATGAGATTCTGTGAAGAGGATTTAGAGAACAATAAGACGAAAAAAATCTTTCTAATTAAAAAAAAGAATTTAAAGGGGGGTAAAGATGATTGAGATCAATATCGGAAGCTATATTAACATTGGATTAGCTAAAGCTAATGGACGATTACAAGTCGTCCATGGCTGTATTGACGATGGTATAGGGTGGCGATTTCCTTGGGGGGACGAGCTACCGCAAAATATGTTTTTGCGAATTGTCTTCTCGGAGCTTTGGCAAGACTTTGTAAAAGAATGGGAAAAAGCAGGTTTAACTTTAGCTGATTTGAAAGAATTGCTCCTTAATTATAATGAGGAGCAATTAAAATCAGCCCTTTATGTGCTAACGGGCGATAATGCCCGTTGGCACTTTGGCGAACCTTTTCGGTGGCTTGATGAGGAGCTAACTGAAAGGTTTGCCGATGATTTAGAGGAGAAATACGGGCTTGGGTTTTCCCAAGCCCGTGAAGTGGTTAATAGGTCGGAGTTCTGGTGGGAAATCCCACCAGAATGGAGTAGTTTTGACTTTTATTACAAAAAATATAAGCCTTCTTGGGAAGAGGCCTACCGCAAAGCGGTAGAGAAGGTTTCTTCCTTTGAGGAGTTAGAAGATAGCCTTCGCCAACTTAAAAAGGAGTTAGCGGGGGAGTGGATTGACGAGGAGTATAAAGAACAAGTAATGACCCTTTGGAGCAAATATCTTGAAAGCTCCGAAGGGGCAGAAGAGATAGAAACCTTAATGGAGGTGCAGAATGGAAGAGAAGAGACTTAGAGAAATAGTTGATGAGGCCATCTCCAAGATGGCCGAAATTAAGGATTTTAAGAATCTCTATCCCACGGGGATAGAGGACTACGATGGGGAGGAAGGAATCTTTTCAAAAGAGGTTATTGCCGATCTCTTCAGCCACCCAGATGTTATTATCCAGCTGGGTGGTTGGGTAGAAGCAAGGGGAGATGACGAAGATCTGGAAGTTACGGCCTTGCTGGGATTAATGGTGGACGGCAAGGCCGTAGAAACAGGGGGTATGGTAGTCCGTGGGGAATACGATCTACGGACAGGGGAATGGGAGTTTTACTGGGACTCTTTATAAGAGTTATAAAAACTTAATCGGGGGATCATTATAACTCACTGAAAGATAAAAAGAATTTTTACAGGCCTTGGCTAAGGCTGACGGGCGAGCTAAGGTCTGGAAATTAGAATTAGAACATTTGCCTCGCTATGCCCGTCGCTCTTTACGATGGGAAGGCATCTACAAGCTCAAAATAGCCTCCCAACTCCAGAAAAAGGGACTTGTGAAACTCTACAAGCCCTCTAACGGGGGTTGGGAAGTGGAATTGGTAAAGCAATAAAGCAATAAAGCAATTAAGGGAGGTCGCCATGAGTGTAAGGCTCTTGGGGGTCTATAAAGACCCCCGTTCGTTTTTTGAACACTACATTTTCGTCTTACCCTACCCTTCACGCCCCTACTCAATCCCCCCAATGCGGGTTTATGTGGGGGTAAGTGCCGACGGTAGCAGGTTTACTGTCGGAGAGGCCGTTTATTACAAGGACGGCCGAAAAAATAGGCACTTGGGGTGTCGAATTAAGATGTCTCAAGTGCCTAAAAAGATTAGGAAAACTTTTGAGGAAGTTTTGAAACAAATGGAGGAGGAGTGATATGAGGAAGCTGATTTACTCTCCAGATGAGATTCTGCTTAGGAAGTGTCCTGAATGTCCTGTGCCTCTTATTCTTTCTTTTTCAAATAATCCACCGCCTTTAGAAGTCCAGAATGAGGTCCATGAGGCTTTAAGAAGTACATATGGGTCTCCCGATTTTGTACTTGCCTTAGGGTATAAAACTTTGTTTATCTGGTTTGCTCCATATGAAAGACACATATGCATTAAGGAATTGTTAGGTAGAGAAGTGGTAGAAAAGATAAGAAAAACGACATCTATGGAAGTTTATTCGGGAAGTCCTGGTGATGAGGTTCTTGAGTTTTTAAGGAAAAAGGGCTACTTATATGTTTCCTCTCTTAAGAGGTGGGGAATTACAAGGAAAGAGAAGGAGAAAATTAAGGAAAACGCCAAGGCTTTTGCTCCCATTATGAATAAGTTGAGGGAAGAGGGGTTAATACAGCATTATAGGGTGGCTTCTTCCGCTATCATAGTGAAGAAGCCAAATAAGGAATGGCCAAGTTTTGTTTCGGCGTGGAAAACGCCGAAAGGGTATAGGGTTGAAGGGAAATTTTTTAGGAATCCTGATGATGTTAGAGAGTTTCTAATATGGTATTTGGATTTAAGTAATAAAAAGGAGGGGTGTTATGAGATGGGAAGAATATGAGGAAAAAGTAAATTGGGAAGAGGCTCTCTTGCAACATCTTACTCTTCCTTATGGAGTAAATCTTTGGTTCTTTTCTTCAGGTGAAGTTGTTCCCCTTGAGAGAAATACATCTCCTATTAATCAGGAAGATGTTGTTGCAGTTATTCCCTGTCCAGGTCCAGCCAATATGGATACTTCTGTTTATGAAGAAGGTTTTAGGTGGGAAGAAGGAAAAGGTTGGATAGACGAGATTACAGGGGAATTTGTAGGGGATAGTTTTAAGGATCTGATAGCTTATTTGATCAAGGAAGTGGGTTTAGACGATGAAATGGCTTTTTTAAAGGAAGAGGTACGGAAACAATTTCAGGAAAAAGAAGATAAATAAAAAAATAGCCAAAATCCCGACGAAGGTATCTTGGTTTAAAGCCTGAAAAAGTTGAGAAATAACCCTAATAAAGGAGGTTGCCATGGGTAGGGAAATCGTAAAGGAAATTCTCACACAAGTTCAACCTTATTTTGAGGAAGTTGGAGGACTTGGATTCACAGACTCTCCAGATGAGAGAACGGTAGTAGAGTATTGTCTTGATAAGCTAACAGAAGTCATTGAGGCTACCCTTGAGCAGGAGTACAAAAGTAGCTATCCAAACCTAAAAGAAATTTGGGTAAGGGCTTATAGTGATTGCAACGATGAAGGGGGAGCTGATGGGGCAAATGTTTTAGTTGGCTTTTTGTTTGTCAAAGAAAAGCCTTATAGTCGTGCAGAGGTTATCCTTTACAGCAACTATTGGAGCCTTGATGAAATAAACAACAATCTTGAGAGATTGGTGGAGAGTTTGCTAAATGGGGTGGAAGATGGCCTCATTGCTCTTCCTGCGAAGTGCATACAAGAGAATTATCAAGAATAGTCTCAAAAGATGAGATAAAACTATGTTTTGAGAAGGGGGAATAAGTTATGAAAGCAAAAGAAAAACTTATTCGCTTTATGAAAGCAAAGGCTTTAAAACTTGTAGAAGGTGGATTACCTGATGCCTCTATTTATTTTAACGAGAAGGATATTGAAGCAATTTGTTCTTGGAAAGATAAAGAAGCAAGAGAAGTTCTGATGGCACTTCATTATTTTTTAGAGAGCGAAGAAGTTGAAGGCTTAAGACACGAAACTTGTCCATTTTGTATTTGGACAATTGTTAAAAAGGGGGATTCTCCAATAGAAAAGGGGGTTAGTTCTGCGACAGTGGATTGTTCCATCTGTCCGTATGCAAGACATCACGGCGGATCATGTTTTTCTAATGATTCAGATTTTGGAGTCGTGATCGATCATTTAGAGGTGGACGATCACGCTTTATTGGATAACGAGACACTTATCGGATTTTTGGAAAGTAGAAATTGATAGGGACTTATTAGCAATAGAATAAAAAACTTAGTAAAGGAGGTGTGAAATGTTGTTGGTAGTTTGCCCGAAATGCCAAAAAGTAGAAAGATTTTCCCAATCATCTTGGGAAAAACTTGCTTGGGAACATTCCAAATGGGTCGGGTCGCAAAAAGTTGAAGTTGGAGATAACGGGATAACTGCTATTAGGCATGAATGCGGTTTTGAAGCAGAAAATAGTGTTGACATTCCTTTATCCAACCTTGAACCTGAAGATGCTGAACTTACTCTTTTTGGAGTTGGTGTAGTGGGAGGTAAAATTGATTGGCTTGGAGTTTATTGGAAAGAAAAAGAAAATGAAGGGAGAATCTATAGAATCCTCAAGGAAAAAGGATTTATTTCTTGAAATAAACTTGATCGAAGGAGGTTGCCATGCTTGAGATTTGTAAAGTTTTTGGGGGAAGATTGGATTTGGAAAGGGCAAGGGCTATAGAGAGAGCCATGGAATTTTCGGATTTAGAGATAGGAGATGACCTTATAGATGTGGTAATTAGAGAGGCTTATAGACACGGAAGAGCTGATTATGTTGGACATTTGGTTAATTATTGTGCTAATGCCATTGCCGAAGACTTCAGAGAGGTAATAGAAGAGGCTGGTTTTGGAGAGTTTTGGGTTAATTCCAGTCCTTTCTTTAACTATATTGATAGCTCTGCGGAAATAGTAATAGAGTTTGATGCCGAAGAGCTTGCTACTGCGGAAGAGGAAAAGATTGCCAATTTAGCAACGAGTCTTGATGAGACTTATGACTTTCATTCCACCTTAATTGATGAAATTCGTCTTTCTATAACTGTAGAGGTTGGAGGTTCCACAATAGGAGATATTGAGGAGTTTGTAGATTTCTTGAGAAAAATACCTGCCAATAAAGAAGAAAGGGAAGCCTTTTTCAAAGAAAGGGGAATCTTAGAGTAAGAAGTTGACATGTCGGACATTGAGATTTACATTTAGATTAGAAATCAAGCCCGCCTATCTAAGGGCGGGCTAAACTAATAAGAGGAGGTTGCCATGAGAGAGAAAAAACCAGCGATTTATAAGGCCTTTATCCCAACGCCTGCTGTGGAAAGAGAAGTGCTAAAAATTGAGAAAGAGTTGGGCTATTACAGCTCTTCAGCTCTTTGTAGGGCTGTAGAGGTAGCCATTAAAGAAGCCTCATCTTCTTGGGGAGAGGCCGATTACCTACGGGCTTTAAAGAGAGCCACGGGTGAGTTTTTAGCTGAAAAACTTGAGGAAGCTCTTGGAGCCTTTGGGGAGTGCACGGAAGTCCATGTAGATGGTAGTTATGAAGATGCTAAGGTTGGGATTGAAGCTGTAGTGTACCCTACCTATTTAACAAACACAATGGATTTACACACTTTATATGCCCAATATACAGGATTTTTAGATGAGTTTGGGCATCTTGCACAAATAGCTGATGTCAATCTAACCATTCGCATAGAGGATTCCTTTTTCACGGATAATGAATTCAAGGAGATGTTAGAGGATTTAATAGGACAAGAGACTCCAGAAGAAAAAGAGAAAGTACTTTCTGAGTGGTTAAAGCCAACCAAAAACCATAAGTAAAGGGGGTTAGTGATGAGTGAAGAGAAGCTTTATGGATTACGACATCAAAAATAAGAAGTGGGGTGAGTTTTACGAAGATTCCCTATAAGCTGTTGCAGGAAGGAAAAATAAAACTAATCGGAGGTTGCCATGAGGTTAGAAAAGTATGTTGGCAAGATAAATTACCTTGAGTCTGAAGAAGATTTAAGAAGCTTTGTTTCAGCAATGATAAAAAAGGCGAAAGAAGAAGGACTTTCCAGGGAAGAGGCTGAAGAGTTCGTTTGCTTTGTGTTAGAGATTCTTTTGGAGCATGAAAGAATTGATGGGCCATTCCCGTGGAGTTGGGAGTTTGAGGAGCCTGAATATCGGGAGTCATTTTTTACTTCTATCCTTGAATTTGCCCAAAAAGTAGCACGAGAAAAATACGGTGTCCGTTTCCAGTTCATTGACCAATGGGCCGACCTTAAAAGGCAAGGGTACATTACCTTTATTATCAAGCCAAAAATAGACTGTGTGAAAGCTGAATTTTATGGTTTTATGTCCATTCAAGGGCCTGATGATTTGGCTATTTTGCTTTTACCGTTGTGGAAAATGATAAAAAGAAATTCTACAAAGAGATTGTTATGCCAGTAAGAATTTACTGGAACGATCTAAAAGTTGCAGAACTTTACTTGGATTAGGAGGGCCAAAATGAAAGTTGGCAAGGTTTTAGAGACAACTCCAGAGAAACTTTCGGTTTTAGAGCGTTGTTATGAAAAGGAATCGGAAGCAGTTATAAAACTACCCAAAGATGTAAGAGGTTTTGTGGTTGTAGATAACCCCACACGCTTTGCCTTGCGTGTCACGCATTTGTATGGTTCAGTAAGGGTGATTCTTGAAGGAGACAAGGAGTCTGGAATAGTAGCGGGAGAGTATATTTCGGGAAATGACCTGGTGATAGAGGTTAGAGACCTGCAGACTTTGGAAGAAATGCAGGCTAAGAAAATTTGGCAAAACTTGAGCAACAGAAGTATAGTCGTTTCTCTTTTCAAAGATGGGCTTGGTAGGGAAGTTGCTCGCATTAGAACCATTTCTGAAGCGAAAAAGAAAGATTATGACTACTTGCTCTTAATTTAAGGGGGTTATGTCATGACCCCCTAAATCACTGGACAACTGAAGCGACAGATTAGACATTTAGGGAGGTAGCTATGGGAAAAAGAGATAGGAAAGGAGAAGCAGGAAAAATAAAAGGAAAGGGGGGTAGTATGATTACGGGTAAAATAAAAGCAGGAGATAGGGGACTTTATGTCCTTACTTCCTCTGGTTTTGCAATCATAGACAGAAATTTCCTTGGTAAAGTAAAAGAGGGAGAAGAATGGTATTTTGAAGAAGTGAGAAGAATAAAAGACAGAAAAGGACGGGAAGTCCCCATACTCAAACCGACAAAGAGAAAAGAAGAACTTTCTTACGATTACAGTCAAGATGCAGTTATTATTACTTCTGGCGATAGGACTATTGAGGAAATTCCCTTTGAAGAGGCAAAGGAGAGAGGAATAGTTAAACTTGCCAAAGAAGAAAAGTATAAGCGTCCCTTTATGGAAGGGACGAAATACCTTAAATATGTTCCCGTTTCCGCAGATGGACTTCCAATCACGAAAGAGGAGAAACTTCCTTTAACAGAAGAAGAGGAACGTGCCATTGAAGCCGATAGGAGAAAATGGCTTTCCTACCTTGAAAAGAACAAGGAAGAGATAGAGAGAGAAAGAGAAAAATACAACTCCCTCCGAAAAAGAATGAAAGAACTCAGAGACGAAATAACGTCTTTAGAATCATACTTGAGGGAACTCAAAAAGTCGCCCGAAATTTACAGGAGATTTAATTTTAATGCATTTGAGGTTGAATATCTTTTCACCTTAACGGAAGATGAAAAGCCGGTGGTATATGAAATACACAGGGATACAACCCCCAAACTTCACTACCCAGGAGGGCGTTTTGAAGACTACGACGGCGACGACCAGTATTTTCCGTCCAGCTGGAACGAACTCCCGTTTTCCGAAAGAGAAAAAGAAGCAATACGCAGAAGCCTTTTCCAGCTCTTAAAAGAGAAGAAAGAAAAACTGCCGATTGCCAAAAAAGAACTTGAAGAAAAGAAGAAAGAACTTGAAAGGGTTGAAAGGGAGTTAGAGAAAATTGATAGGAACAAACTCCGTGCTTACAAGGTGCTTTCTATCGTTAGGAATCCAGATGAGTTTAAAAGCCTTGAATATCTTGAGTTTCCTCTTAATGCCGTTAACGATGAGGAATTTATCAAGAGTTTGCCTTTTGAGATATGTTCTCCTCAAGGCTTTGCAGTTGCTATGATTTATCTCAATGCAACTCCTCAGTCTCTTCTGGAGATAATGAATGAAGATATTGAAGAGTTCTACGAAGCTCTTGACGCTTATCTTAACTGGTATAAGGAAAAATTCGCCAAACGAATCGTTAATGGTAAACCTAATCTAGTCTATAAACAGGGAAATGATGTAGTGGCTGTTTATGTCCCACGGGAAGGGCAAGCATTGGTAGCAGTGGCTCTTATTAAACTCAGAGATAAGGGATCAGTTGAGATTTTACAAGGAGGCCAAGATGCCGAGGATACTGATTGACCTTGAGAATGAGGAAGTAAAAGAGGTTTTAAATAGAACAAAAAAGAACTTAAAAGAGGGAATAGAGGCGATTGTAAAGGATTTTCTTAATCGGGGGAAGTCTCTTGAAGATCTCTCTGGTTCTGATAAATTCCGTCGTCTTTTAGATGAGGCTTTAGAAACTCATTTTAAGCGTTTTTTAAAAGAGATAGACAAAGGAGTGATTGTTGAAGGAAATAGAGACATCGATATAGACGAAGTAAAAGGTATGGTAGAGGAGATATTGAGGGAGGTTAAAGAGGAGATTGAAGAAAAATTTAGGAAATTTCAGAATGGAATTACCAGAGAAATAGATAAGACAAAATCGATTATTGGTAGAGATATAGAAAGTATTACCAATATTGTGCAGAAATTGGAAAAAGAGATGGACAAGGAGGTTCTAAAAAAGTTCAAAGAAATAGAAAAAGTCGTCAAAAAATTGGAAGAAAAACAAAAAATGATCGCAGGTCTTTTTGTGGATAGTGTTTTAACCAAGTTAGGAGAAATAGAGAAAGAAACAAAAGTTTTAAAAGAATCCTACCAACGCTTGACTAATTTTGTCGGCTATAAAGATCTCAGTTGCTCAGGAATACATTATAAAGGAGGTGAAAATGAAAAGTAAGAAACTGCGTCCCTATATGGTCTGGCATCCGGTTGGTATTCGCTGCTATCCTGATCCTGCTCTTATTGTTTTTGCTTTCTACAGGACACAAGCCCTATCGCTGGCTTACAAGCATTGGCCGGAAGATGATGTTAAATATATAGACTTGAGAGTAAGGTCTCTTAATAATGAAGCAAATTATTGGTTTCAGTTTGCGGATCCTGAAAAACTCCAGAAAGGAGAGCCTCATATAGCAATTAAAACCCCTCCAACCTGCAATGAGTGTGGCTGCTACTTAACGGCGGAAGGAGAGTGTCCTGTTTGTTCATCTGAAGAATGCCAGTAAGGAGTGGAGCAATGATAATAGGGCAAAACAGTTTGGGGTTTAAGGTAAAAAACACAGATATAAAAGTAGGTTTACCTTATACTCGAAACTTCCCTAAACGAAAAAAAGAATTTTATGTTATTGCAGACTTGCCCTTTTATGTAGAACACTTTCTTGTAAGGCCTTTAATGAAGGTTAAAGAAAAAGGTCTAATTAGTTCTTTTTGGGCATTAGATAATAAAGAGGAAATACAAAAACTTAAAGAGAGGATAGTACGACTTCGAAAGATTTACACTTTTAACGAAAAAGTCAAAGCCAAAGAAATTCCACCTCTGGTTTACCCTTATAAGTTGGAACCGTTTCCTCATCAAAGAATAGGAACATCTCTTCTTATTGCAAATAAAGCCTATGCTTTGTTTATGGAGCAGGGTACGGGGAAGACTAAAACAGTTATTGATGCCTTGAATTATTTGTACGAAAAAAAGGGATATTCTAAGGTGATAGTTTTCGCTCCAAACTCTGTTATTTACTCTGGTTGGGGTGGAGACATAGAGTGCAATCAAACGGTTCCATATAGGCTTTTTTACGCCACCGAAGGAAACAGGGCAGAAAAAAGAACCAAGATGATGCAGTGGGTTAAAGCAGATGATAAAGCTCTTAACTATCTGTTTTTGAGTTATGATTTCTGGTGGCGGCTATTTCCTTACTTACGAAGTGATGTGGACCAATTAAGGGTAAAGTATTCTAAGTTCTTGGATAAATTAGCTAAAAAATTTAGGAAAGCCATAACTTCTCCTACAAAAAGAGAAAAACTTCTTAAAGAACTCAATGAAGTTTTACCACAAGCTACTGGAAAACTTAAAGAACTTGCGATGGATGCTATCGTGGCTTTAGAGGTCATGAACGCCGTGGAAATCCTTGTGTGTGATGAGAGCCAAAAAATCAAAAATTATTCTGCCAATCGCACCAAAGCTGTTATAGCTCTCGGTTTTAATGCCGATCGCAGGTATCTTCTTACCGGAACTCCTATAACTAACTCCCCTACTGATCTTTTTAGCCAAGGAAAAACCTTGCATAGTTTCATGTTTAACACCAAGACAGCTTTTGAAGGTTATTTCACTACAGTTACAAATCCTGAAAGTCGTTATGGAGGACGCAAGGTTTTACGCTCTGACCGTGAGCAGGAATTTCAGTGGCTCATGAATGGCTTTGCTTACATAGTCAAAAAAGATGAGGTTCTAAAGGACTTGCCTCCTAAGATGTTCATTAGGAGAGATGTTCTTTTAAGCAAAAAGACAACTAAGCACTACCTTGAAATGGAAAGAGACTTGGCGACACTTATTGAAACCGTCAAAGACAAGAGCAAAGAAGAGATTTTTAGTTATGCGGGTAGCGTTTTAAGTAAGGTAATTCGTCTTAATCAGATGGCTTCAGGCTTTATAGTTGACGAAAACGGAACTTCCCACCCACTTGGAGACGAAAAACTCAAAGTCGTTGAGGAAATCCTTGAGGAAAGAGGTCCCGAAAAGAAGACAGTAATTTGGGGAGTTTACACCTGGGAGATAGAAAGAACGGTTAAATATCTGAAAAAGAAAGGTTATAAAGTGGCTTCAATCACGGGGTCAACCCCTACCAAGGCTCGCAGGGACATCATAAAGGACTTCCAAGAGGGGAACCTTCAAATAATTGTTGCCAACCCTGCAACGCTTGGAGCTGGTGTTACCCTTACGGCTGCTGATGCAGCCATCTACATGAGTCTCACCTACAAACTTGAGGACTTTTTACAGAGTCAAGATAGAATACACAGGATAGGTCAAGGCGCTCAACAAGTTGAGTATTTCATTCTGCTTTCCCGTCTAAATCCAGAAGAACCAAGAGCCAAGGGAAGGGAGACAAAGACCATAGATAGAGCTATCTACAAGGCTCTCAAAGATAAACAAAGAATTGCTGATGATGTTGTAAGGTTTGCAATGCAATACTTTGAAGTTATTCCTGAAGGTACTCCTGTATAAAAAGGGTTGACAAGAAGAAAAGAAATCGTATCTTAAATAAAAACGAATGAGGAGGTTGCCATGAGGAAGTTGTTGGTAAAGCCCAGTTTTGCAGGATTGAAACCTTATGTTATAGGTTGGGGAGTGCAAACGCCTTGGGCACTAGTCATAGGGGGAGATTTCTTGTATCCGTATTGTCAATATAATGCAGAAATTTTTATTTCTTCTACCGAATCTAATACAGAAAAGGCCCTTTACAGAATTCGAAGGGCTGACATATTTTCGCCAGCATGGATAAATTTAACAACAACTGCATTGAATTTTAAGATTCTTAGGAGGGGAAGAAATAAAGAAAAATCTCTAGAAAATATAATCTCAACAATTAAGGTTATTGGATTGGGAAAATTCAACATTCATCAAAATCAAGGAGTTGTTGTACTTGCAAGTGAAATTAATAAAAGAAAGGTATATGTTGATTACGCTGTGATTTTTGAGAAACTTGTTACTATTCCTATTAGTTTGCAAAATTTTATTGTAAGTGTTATTGGAACAAATACAGAAAATGTAATTTCGTGTTTTATTCATGAAATTAAAGAAACGGCAAGCATTTATTGGGCAGAAGATGAAGAAAAAGTAAACTATCTTGTAGAAAAAGAAATTACTAATTACAAAGTAGAAGTAGGATATTTCCCTATTTTTAATGAAGATCCAATGGGAGAAGAAATGTTACCTTTTGGAGCTGTTTATAAAGTATTACATCCCTCTCTCTACAGGAGAACCACTAATCTTGATGTTTTCAGGTTAAAAAGGGAATTAGAGTTGCAAAAAGAGAAAGCTTGGAAGATAACACTTAATTCGGGAGGAAATAATGACGAAAACAAGCAAAACCAAGACAATTAGTATCAGTTACAATCCAGCCAAAGATAAAGAGCTTATAGAAATGTGGCTGTGGTTAAAATCGCATTGCCAAAAGGAGCAAATCCCTATCAAAGAGGGATTGTTAAGAGCACTGCGTAAGTATAAGAACGACATAATGATGATGGAAGTCATACAAGGAATTATAGCTTTAAACAAAACCCACCAGGAAGGAGGTTGCCATGAGCAAAGAGAAGATTAAGCAACTGGTCAACAAGACCGTCCTTACGGACGAAGAAATCAAGGAATTTACAGAACTCCTTAAAAAGGAATATCCTTCCAAGTATTGGAAAGTGGTTGATGAGGTCTTGGCTCCGTACCTTGAGCTTGCTTCACAAGAAGAAGATGATCTTGATGAATACCTTAAAGACATGGGAGTAGAGGGGGAAACTTTTAAAAGCCTCCAGTATATCAATATGAAACTTCTTAAAACTCAAAATTCCAAGCTTTGCATGGAAGAAATAGAACCTGCCCTTATTGGTCAATTTGCCATTGAGGAAAGAGGCCTTAATGAGGACGGAGAGATTACCTGTAAGCCGAAAGTTCTCGGAAAAGAGGTAAAGTGTCTGCCGGTCATGAAAATTCCCTACATCGGGGTCAGGATTGAGAAAGGGGAAACTGCCAAGGTTTACAGGGTCTTTCCCAAGGCCGAAGAGCTGGAGCAGCCGTTCAAGTTTATAGAAAAAGTTTCCAGCAAGGTTAGCAGGCTCCTTGAAAAGAATGCTCACCTTATAGACAACTTTAAGGTTCGCAAATCCGCATTCCTTTTCCTTCTTACCAAGGCCGAGGGCGATAAACTACCCAAACTCTACCGTCTTGACTTGTCCCCGGTTGACAGTGTGCGCATCTCCGAGTTTGAGAGGAAGCTCCGCCAGATGACCGGGGTAAGGGGCTTTGCTGCCGTCTTTAAGACAGGCAAAAGGCCCTACCTCAAGTCTGTAAGGGTTGACATCAACGGGAATCGTGTAATTGCTGCTGCTCTTGACCTCTCTCAAGAGCAGCTAAGAGACCCTAGAGACTGGAAAGTTATCTTATTGCCTATTATCGCTGCTCTCAAAAACTGGACTGAAAAAATGCCTCATGAATTCACCCTACCAATGCTTGAAGCAGACCTTGGGGAAGATAGCAATGAAAATAATACAATAGAAACCCCTTCAAGTGGGGGAACTACTAAGTCTTCTCTACCTTCTGATGAAGAGGGAATTCAAATTGATGATGAGTTGTCAGAAAGCATTGATGATGAGATTGATGAAATTGATTTTTAGTTCAGCGGCTGCCTTTGGGCAGCCATCTTTTATGTTAACGGGTAAAATTGTGTTATACTTCAACAGGGGAGAGCAGAATGGCGCAAAAGGGAGAATTTTTCAGTGTTGGTATCGCTTCAGAGCTTCTTCAGAAAGTTTTCAAGGATATTTGCAACAATCCTCTTGACGGTGAAAAATTAGAAATAATTTACGACTGTGGTGGAGATCTAAATTATAAAAATGCCCTACATTTTCCGATTCACTTGATAAACCAAAAAGAAGAGATTGAAAGAAAAATCATAGAAAATTGGCAAGGTTTGGAATTTATTTATGACCTCACAATCAACTTTGGCTTTATCCCTTGTTCAGTCATTCCTACAAGGAACAACAAGAGAACGAAAAAGGATAATATCTCAAGATGTAGAACCTGGATAATAGAAATAGAACCAGACAAAAGTAAAAAGAGATTCTTAAAAGCTCAAGGATTAATTCCGTGGGACATCAATAATGAGGAATCCCGAAGAGAACTCCGTGAACTTGTAGAGCACGCTCTAACTGCTCTCCCCATAGATATATGCGCCGCCGTCGCAGGCGCCTATGTAACGGGCGGCGGCGTAAATCTTTTGGTTGAGTTTGATAGGGTTATTGAAAAACCAGGAATAATAAAAGCTTCAGAAAAACTAACAGAACTTATAAGGAGCCTCAAGGCCAAATATACAGAGCTTCCTATTGATGAATCTTCAGGGCAACTTTGGCATGCTCAAAGACTTGGTACTCCTAACTGGAAGTATGATGGGTTTATGCCTTATTGGATAAATATCCAAGAGCTTGTGTTGGACCCCAAAGTTGCTGAAAAGATTGTTTCCTTTGAGCCTTATAGGATAGAGGATTTAATCAGTGATAGGAAAGTCGTCTATGTAGAAAACCAAAAGATTGACATAGACGAGCTTTGGGAGGAGGCAACTCAAAAGACTTATGAGGCCGCAAAGAAAAGTGGCTACGACTTTAAGGAACTGATTGAGGAGATTAAAAGAAGGGCCGACATTCCCTCAATCTTTAATTTAAGTTGTAAAGAACACACACGCTACTATGCTTGCTCTTGCCCCTTTCACCCACCAGACAAAAACCCTTCCTTTATAGTTTACAAAAATGAGGATGGCCAAGTAGCAAAGGACTTTCACAATGGAGAAAGTTATGATGTTATCTCCCTTGCCCAGGCTTTATGGGGCCTTGACTTTAAGGAAGCGGTAGAGACATTAGCCCAGCATTTGGGATTACCAATAGAGCCTGAACTCTTTGAAAAGAGAATACGGGAAGAGAAGAAGAAAAAAGAAAAAGAAATAGCAAAACAAGTGGAAAAAGAGGAAGATTTAAAGTCTGTTCTTGAGGGAGAAAGTGAGTTTACTGCTTTTATAAAGGAGATTGGATTACTAAAGAATGAAGTAGAAGTAATTCAATACGGTGAATATGTGGAGGATTGGATTATTCGCTTTGGTTGTGCACCCGTTTATAGCGAAGATGTTAGTTACATAACCCTTAAAGTAAAGGATTTCGATTCTCCCTCAAGGATAGAAAGAAGATTAAAAGTAGGACTTAGAAATCCTTCGCTCATTTTGCCAGGAGAAAAATTAAAAGAGAAAAAAGAATTTTTAGAACTGTTATTGGGAAAACTAATAGAGTATGCCAAGGAATATGGACGATACAAGAAAGACAAATCCGAACTACAGTACCTTGACCAAATAATTTATGAGTTCCTGGTGGATTACCAAAACCTTCTGGTTGATGAATTCCAATTCCTGCTTTCTGCTGGAAAGTCCATCTATAAAAGTGATGAGTACTACTGGATAGGTATGGAGACACTTATAAGTTACCTTAAGCGCAAGGGGTATACAAAGAAAAGCATACCTCTTTTAGTTAATGAGCTGGAAAAAATAGGAGTTTTTCTCGATGAATATAAAAATATCAAAGCCTTTAAGATACCTATAAATAAGTACAAAATTCTTAGTGAAGAAGAAATTAAGCGACTTCTTGATAAAGAGGTTCCGCAAGAAGATGTTCCTAGTAATGAAGCAGTAGAGTTTGTACAAAAGAAAACAGCAGAACGACAAGAAGAAGAAATAGAAAATTACACGGGAAATACCCATGCTGATTTTCTTTCTGATGATGAACTTACCATAGCGGAAAGAGAAGAAAAAGAGTGGGGGCTTTCAGAATCAGAAGACGATGAATTCAATGTTGATGATTTAGATTTTGCAGACTTTTAGTGGAGGTGAATTATGAGCATCGCTATTAAATTAACTAATGATAAAGGCCTTATCCTTGAGAAGAAAAGTTTTGTTTTGGTTTGTTTTCCAAAAGACAATGGAGATCCCTATGTGGTCCCAATAAAGCTAAAAGAGGGGATTTCTATTCCAGAAGAAACATCTACTCCGCAGGAAATTTGGATTTGTTATGAAGAGGATTGCGACATTGTTTCTCCTAAAAAAGGAGAGTTTCTTTCTGACTACCTCAAAAAAGCTTTTGATTCTACTAAAGAAGCAGTGGAAAGTTTGACAGATGGTGGCTGCTGGAAAATTTACTACATCTATTATCCCCTATACGAGACAGAAAAAGAAGTGGTTTGGTTAGGCGTAAGATATGAAGCCAAAAAAGCGAAATTTCAGAGTACAAGGAACCTTCCTAAACCGTAATAAAAACTTACGGTTTAGGAAGTTGTAAGGTAGAAGTAATCCTACCGAACAAGGAGGACAATATGTTTGGACATGATTGTATTTCACTGTTGTGTAGGCATTTTTTGTTCTTTGTAATGTTTATAATCCTATTAATACAAATATCGGAAAAAGGTTTTTCAAGTAAAATTACTTCTCATTCATCAGAACCTTATTTCAAAACAATAGGAAAAATACTTTTGTTAGCTCTTTTGGATACCATAATTTTTGTTGTACTTTTAATTTTGTCTTTCTATATAGTAACCTATATTTGTGGAGGTTAAATGCTTCTTATTGAAGAAAACTTCATAAGAAGTCTAAGAAAAGCCAAAAGAAGAATTTTCCTATTGGAATTCATCAAGGACTATAACAGAACGGGTAGTAAATTTGAGTTCTACCGTGATACAAAAAGAAACGAAGCAGGATTAAAAGTAAGTATTCCCTCTAAAATCTGGATTTTTGGCAAAAAAAGAAATGTTAGAGCGACAATAAGCAGAAATGCGATGATTTTTATTATTGAGCTTGTATTAAGCCTGCTAAACGAGAAAAAACGAAATTTTTCTCTTTTAATCAAAGAAAATAAAACAAAAGCATGGGAAATTCCGCACTTTGATAAGGATCTCTCTTTAAGCATGATGATACAAGAAATAGCCCGCTACCAACGCTTGCTTAAGCCAATTCACAAGAAAAATCCCATACAGGCATTGGTAGAAAGACTGCCTTAAGACTTTGAACAGTCTACAAGGAGGGAAAATGAAAGTAACAACTGTTTATGGGGCAGCCGGAACCGGAAAAACTACTTTTGTAACTAAAGAACTGCTTAACAAATTGAACGACGATGAAATTAGAAATGTCGTAGCTCTTTCTTTTACAAGGGCAGCAAAAACAGCTCTTTTAAACAAGGAAGAAAGGTTAAAAAGCAATCAAGTAAGGACTTTGCACTCTATATGTTTTGAACGACTTGAGCTTACTTCGGATAACCTTTTAACAGATGACATTATTAGCGAATTCATGGACTATCTCGACTTACCTTATCAACCCAATGCTGTCATTGATGATGAGCTTGAAGCTCAAGAAGAATACCTGGGGAATCTTTATCTTAAATGGTATGGAAAGCTCCTTAACGAAGCTCCAAGGTTTTTAAAGTCCAACGGAAAAATTGATCTAACAGCATTTGTAGCAAGATACAAAGACGCTCTAATAGAATTAGCTCCCAAACGCTGGATTCAGTTTGTTAAAGATTTTAATTATCTTCAAGATGAGTTAAAAAAATATAGTTATGAGGCTATTCTTTATAAAGCCTGGAAAAAGAACATAAAAATAGACGGATCTTACTTGATTCTTGACGAAGCTCAGGACTTAAGTCCCTTAATGTACGAAATCATCAAAGCCAACATGGAAAATTTTGATGAGGTTTGGATTTTAGGAGATGATGATCAAACAATTTATACGGCCCTTAACGGGGCTGAAGCAGAATTTCTGCTTGATTATCCGGCAGATAAACGGATTATCCTGGAAAAAAGTTGGAGGTTGCCTAAAAGGATATGGCTTTTGGCTCTCAAGTACATTAGAATGAATCATCGTCGTGTGGATAAAGATTTTACACATAGAGATGATTTAGGAATGCTTACCAAAATCCACTGGCTTGACGATCAACTGTTAAAAGATGAAAAGAAAACCTTTATACTGTGCCGCCACAAAAAAGGAGTTTGGTTTGTGCGGCAACTTTTAGAAAAAAAAGACATTCCCTACTCCATACTTGGAGCTAAAAACAAAAACAAGCCATACAACGAAAAATTGGTTTCTGCACTTAAAGCCTATGACATGATCAGATATAATGAAAACGAAAGACCGGTAAGCACAGTAATGTGGGATAACCTGCTACATTTCTTAAAAGACGAAATAGTGCATTACATCTTTGGCGAACCCAAAGAATGTTTAATTGGATCACTAATTTTCGATAAATACGCAAAAGAACTTATTGAAGAATACCCGAAACTCCGAGAAGTATTCACAAGATTTGCTCCTTCTTCCATAATGAGCGAAAAAACCACAACGGTAGAAAAATGGTACAGAAGAATTCACAATTTTAAAGGATGGGCAGAGCCTAAAATAACAATAGGAACAATTCATCAATCCAAAGGTCTTGAAGCAGATAGGGTAATTTTATTCACTGCAATGAATGCCAGAACTTATCTTCAAATGAAAACGGAATACGAAAGGAGGGTTTGGTATGTTGGAGTTACAAGAGCTAGAGAAGAATTATACTTGTGGGTTCCAGGGAAGGGAAAATTTAATGAAGAACTTGTTATGCTATCTTCTTTTATTTTTTAAGCGGGCGCCACTCCGGCGTATGAGGAACGCCCGTATCCGCTATCTGCTTACCCCTTACTATCCGCTTGCCGCTTACTATCCGCTTGCCGCTCAATCGCTACCCACCAAGCTGGGATTTCACACAATGGCCAGTTGTGCTACTTTCCCAGCTTGTCGCCGGAGTGCAGGCCTGTCTTCAAAAAAATTATAAAACGATAGGTTATAATTGTCAAGAGGATTATAAGGAGGCAGCAATGTTTGTTGTAGAATACGAAGATCTGAAAAACCCACAAAGTCCTTCAACATACGGAGATTATGGTTTTTTCAAAAGTTCTTTTAAAAAAGCCTTTAAGGTAGTTAGAAAGGTATCTCCCGTAGCAAGCATTGGTATTGCTGCAGCCACAGGAGGTCTCACTGCAGGTTTTGTAGCCAAACAAGCTGGAATGTTTGCAGCTAAAAAAGCGTACAGAAGAATTCATCGAAAACATCATCATAGCTTTAAATCCAGAAGGCGAACTCACATAATACGGAGACCGCCTACTATTCATCACATACATCACAGTGTCAAAAGGCCAGTTGTTCATCACATACATCACAGTGTCAAAAAGCCAGTTGTTCATCCATACAAAAAGCCAGTTGTTCATCCATACAAAAAGCCAGTTGTTCATCCATACAAAAAGCCAGTTGTTCATCCATACAAAAA
>Ga0256838_1000073_pt1 | contig 77836 bp, 81 predicted proteins | sample 4571419metaG_FD_185978 | JGI IMG/M metagenome (GOLD analysis project Ga0256838, IMG submission 185978) | Hydrothermal vent microbial communities from Guaymas Basin, Mexico - 4571-419 | ecosystem: Environmental > Aquatic > Marine > Hydrothermal vents | place: Mexico: Guaymas Basin | collected... | reverse complement strand
TCTATAGATATTGGCCTCTCATATAAAGGCTGGTATGCCGATATGGCATTTACCATGCCCGTTGGGAAAGTTTCTGAGGAAAAACGAAGATTGATGGAGGTTACTGAGAAAGCTCTATATAAAGCTATATCTATTGTAAGAGAAGGTGTTTATACAGGAGATATAGGAGAAGTTGTTGAGAAAACTGTAAAAGGGGCCGGATTTTGTGTGCTTCGTGACTATACAGGTCATGGTATCGGTCGCAAGCTTCATATGGAACCACCAATTTTTAATTATGGACAAAAGGGAACGGGTCCACGTCTAAAGGCCGGTCAATTTATAGCTATTGAACCTATGGTTGTTGCATATGAAGATTGCACAGTGAAGGTGGCTGATGATGGCTGGACTGTGTATAGTATTTATAAAAAGCCATCTGCGCATTTTGAACATACCATTGCAATACTAAAAGATGGTTATGAGATTATGACAAAGATATAGGTTTTAGGTATAATTTGCTATTGTATTTAAATGGAGGTTGTTGTATAATAGTGCATAGTGCGACAGGTAGTAGATATAAAGTGGGTGATGTTGTCAAATCAATAGCTGGGAAGGATGTTGGTACTTTTTATGTTGTCGTTGATCGCTGCGGGCGCTTTTTGTATCTTGCTGGGCCTAAGCATGGTATGAAGCGCCTAAAGCGAAAAAATATGAGACATGTTCAAAAAGTGAACATGCATTTTGACAGATTAATTTTTAAGGAGGTTGATGGCGTGCTGAAAAAACTCAATGAGAGAGGTAGGGTGGCCTGAGGTGGGAAAGGCAAAGAAGAATAAAAAACCCAAACAGCAGAGCGGCGAGAAAAAGAAGGAATTTTTCGAAATGGAAGGCGTTGTTGTGGAGGCCCTGCCTAATGCCCACTTTAGGGTGAAACTTGACAATGGTATTACGATTATTGCTTATCTTTCGGGAAAGATGCGAATGAACTACATCAGGGTTGTTGAAGGCGATAGGGTCAAAGTAGAGATTTCTCCTTATGATTTGGAGAAAGGCCGTATAACTTACAGGATTGGTTAGATTGAAGGGAGGTAGAGGAGTATGAAGGTAAGACCTTCTGTCAAGAAAATTTGCAATAAGTGTCAGATAGTGAGAAGAAAAGGACGTGTTTATGTTATTTGTGAGAATCCTAAACATAAACAGCGTCAGGGTAAATAATGTAGGAGGTGTTTGATAGTGGCTCGTATAGTTGGTGTTGATTTGCCAAGGAATAAGAGAATCAAATTTGCCCTGCCTTACATTTATGGTATTGGCCGTGCTCGTGCAAAGGAGATTTTGGAAGCTACAGGTATTGACCCTATGAAGAAGGTCAATGAGCTGACAGATGAAGAGATTGAAACACTTGAGAATTACATAAGGGAACACTATGTGGTAGAAGGTGATCTCCGCAGAGAGATTGCCATGAACATTCGCCGTCTGATTGAAATTAAGTGCTATAGAGGTCTCAGACATAAGATGGGACTTCCTGTAAGGGGACAGAGAACAAGAACTAATGCTCGTACTCGTAAAGGTCCGAGAAAGACAGTTGCCGGTAAGAAGAAAGCACCTAAGAAGTAAAAGGAGGTAGATGATCTGTGGCTAGGAGAAGAAGAAGCACAACAAAGAAGCGTGCAAGAAGGCAGGTACCGTTTGGTATTGTCCATATTCACGCAACTTTCAATAATACAATTATTACCATTACAGACCCTCAGGGTAATACCCTTGCATGGGCGAGTGGTGGATCAGCAGGTTTTAAAGGTACCAGAAAGGGTACACCTTATGCAGCTCAGCTTGCTGCCGAGCAGGCTGCCAAAAAGGCCCAGCAGGTTTATGGTATGAAAGAGGTTGAAGTTTGGGTAAAAGGTCCTGGATCTGCTCGTGAGACAGCTATTCGTGCTATTCAAAGTGCTGGTCTTGAGATTAAAGGTATCCGTGATGTGACACCTATTCCACACAACGGATGCAGACCACCAAAGCCACGCAGGATGTAAGGAGGGTGATGGATAGTGAGATATACTGGACCTGTATGCAGATTATCTCGTAGAGAGGGTGTTGATCTGGGCCTGAAAAGGTGGCGTAGATGTGGTAGGCTTAACACCCCACCTGGAAATAGACCGAAGAAGCTTCGCACCAAACCAACAGAATATGCTATTCGTTTGAGAGAAAAGCAGAAGCTGAAAAGGATTTATCAGATTTCCGAGACCAAAATGCGTCGCTATTTTGAAAAGGCCAGCCGTCAGAGAAAGATGGCTACTGGCGACTATCTTATTCAGCTTCTTGAACGTAGGCTTGACAATGTTGTGTATCGTATGGGGTTTGCCCCAACAAGAAGAATGGCACGCCAGATGGTTACCCATGGCCATGTTAGGGTCAATGGTGTAAAGACAAATATTCCATCATTCCTTGTTGATGTTGGAGAGGAAATTACCATATCTTCTAAGATGCTCAATAATCCTGATGTGAAGAAAGTTATGGAAGAGGTCAAGAAGATAGGTGTACCTTCTTGGCTGGAGGTAGACTTTGAACAGGGTAAGGGTAGAGTTATAGCACTTCCTACAGCAGAGGAAGCTAATCTGCCCGTTAATACACAGCTGATCATTGAGTTTTACTCCCGTTAATGAGGGGGTGCTTATATGGAACTTATACCGCTTTCTGATATAAACTTAAAAGTAGAAGAGATGTATGATGACCCTGAGAAGGGGTACAACTATGCTCGTATCAGCATAGGTCCCCTTAACGAGGGGTATGGTATTACTATAGGTAATATGCTAAGAAGAGTGCTTCTCTCTTCTATTGAAGGAGCAGCTCCTATAGCGTATAAGCTTAGTGGGTTTTACCATGAATTCACATCTCTTGAAGGTATATACGAAGATGGTCTTCAGATTACTATGAATCTGAAAAACCTTGTTGTCAAACTTGAAGATAGTGATTTTAAGACCCTGTATATATCTAAGACAGGCCCTGCTGTTGTCAGGGCCTCTGATATAAGCCGCTCTGCTGATGTAGAGGTAATCAATGGTGATCTTCACCTGTTTGAGATAACCGAACCTATTGAGGTAAAGATGGAAATATTTGTTGCCAAAGGTCGCGGTTATATGACAGATGAAGAAGTGAAAGAGCACTTTGCCGAGATTACTCCGGGTGGTGCTCACATTAGGGACTATATCACCATTGATGCTACTTCTACCGATAATTTTATGCACGCCGGAAGAGACATCATTTTCATTGATGCTTTTTTCTCTCCTGTTAAGAGAGTTGCATATAAAGTTGTACCTGCCCGTGTGGGTAAGTCTTCTAAGTACGATCAGCTTGTGATGGAGATTTGGACTGACCGTTCTGTTACGGCCATTGATGCCCTTAAAGAGGCAGTGGCCATTATGCGAGATAGACTGACATTGTTTGATATGCTTGACGATGCTGTGGAAAAGTATCATACGCGTAGTGAGGAAACTCAGCAGCAAGTTCAGATGCATATTCAGTCTCGTACACCTCTTACTGAGCTTGGTTTGCCTGACCTTGTTGCAGAGATATTACAGAGGCATGGTATTGATACCATTGAAGAACTTATAGACATTACCCGTTCTGGTGGCCTTGACCATATACCTCATATTGGTGCAAAGAGAAAAGAGTCTATTATTGAAGCACTGGAACGCTGGCTCAAAGAAAGAGGAGAAGAGCTTTTTGTTGAGACAGCTACCGAGACAAAGGTTGAGGTTGCCCAAGACGATAAGCTTAATGAAGATATAAGTGTACTCAAATTGGGCTCTCCAGTGGAGAAGAATCTCAGAAAGGCTGGTATTGAGACCATAGGACAGCTTGTTGAGCTGATAAATCAGGGTAAGCTAACAGATATAAAAGGTATTGGCCAGAGCAGGGCCCAAAAGATTATTGAAGTTATTCAGTCTTACACTGGAGCTAAAGAAGATGCAGAGGCAGTAAGTGCCGAGAGTGTATCAGAGGACGCATCTATTGATGTGCTTGGACTTGATGATACTCTTGCGAAGATATTGAAGTCTGCCGGCATTGATACTGTAGCCAAACTAAAGGCCATGGTAGATGATGGTTCTATATCTACTGTTCGTGGTATCGGTGCTACAAGACAGAAAAAGATAGAAGAAGCACTGACTGCCTACCTGGAGAAAGGAGGTCAGTAAGGTGAGGCATAGAGTAAAAAAAGTACAGCTAAGTAGAAAGAAGAATCAAAGGGAGGCTCTGCTAAGAGGCTTGCTTAACTCCCTTGTTTTATACGGAAGAATAGAGACAACGCATCCCAAGGCAAAGGCTCTGCAGGCCTATGCTGAGAGGGTTGTTACTCGTATAAAGAAGGAGCCTCTTATGTATAACAAAGTTAGAGAAGCTAAGAGACATCTTTATGATAAACAGGCCGTTTGGAAACTTGTTAGGGAGATTGCTCCTAAATATGAGAGCAGAAACGGTGGATACACAAGAGTTGTTCGTACCCGTATTCGTCGCGGCGATGGTGCTCAGATGGCCATTATAGAATGGGTAGAGTAGTTGTTGATAATTTAACTGTAAAATACGGAGATCGGGTGGTGCTGAAAGGCATCACCCTTTCTTTTAATAAGCCGGGGTTTGTTGCCATTGTTGGTCCTAATGGAGCAGGTAAGTCTACACTAGCTAAAGCTCTTGCAGGTGTTTTACCAGCCGAAGGTCGTATGTACGATGAAGATACAATTAAACCCCATGTAGGGTTTGTTTGGCAAAATCCGGAGTGGAGTTTTATATCTACAACAGTATGGGAAGAAGTAGTGCTGTCATATCTGCTTAAGGGTTGTTCCCATGAAGAGGCGTATGAAATGGCCGATCGTATACTGAAGCAGTTTGGGATGTACGATTATCGCAATGAAAGCATTCAGACGCTGTCTGGTGGTTATAAACAGGTGCTTGCTATTATTACTATGATGGTGCTCTCTCCACAGATTATCGTGTTTGATGAAGTAACTTCTATGCTTGATACCCGTGAGCGTTATATTGTTTTGGGGTACCTTAGAATGCTTTCAAAGAAATTGCTTGTTATGATGATTACTCAAAGATCAGAGGATATAAAGTATGCCGATAGAGTCATAGGCATTGTTGATGGGAAGGTAGTCTTTGATGGTACTCCAGAAGCTTTATGGCAATCAGATTATCAACGCTTAGGTCTTACTGTGCCCCGTAGTTATTTACTGACAAGGAAGTGGAATATACCGTGGAAGCCACTGGGACTTATATCGTTGAAGTAGATAATGTGTCATTTGGATATGAAAGACATAGATCGGTTGTTTCTCATTTGTCGTTTGGTTTACAACCTGGTAGGGTTTATTCTCTTTTAGGCGCTATGGCATCGGGTAAGAGTACAGTTCTAAAACTTTTGACCAGATTGCTAAAACCCAATTCAGGTGATATTCGTCTGATGGGGATTGGTATATGGGATATGAAAGAGGTATCGTTTCGCCGTCAAGTATCTATAGCCTTTCAATATCCTGACAGGAGTATATTTGCTACTACTGTTTATGATGAAATAGCATTTGCTCTTAAGATGTTATATCCGGAAAAGAAACCTTATTATAGTGCTATGGTAGAGAAAGCGTTAATGAGTGTCGGACTTAACACTTCTTTTCTTAAAAGGAATCCGCATATGCTTTCTGGTGGTGAGAAGAGAAAGGTATCGCTTGCAGCGGCTATAGTCCATGAGCCACAGGTGTTACTCCTTGATGAGCCCACTGCAGGACTTGATGGCAGGTCTACAGAAGCTGTATTGCGTTTTATAAGAGAATATGCCCAAGAAAATAGGGTTGTCTTGTTTACTACACACAATTTAGAGGATATAGATATAGCAGATGTTGTTATGGTTTTACATGAAGGTCGTATACATTACCTTGATAAGAATCAAATAGATTATATGGACTTCGTCTCTTACGGCATATTACCGCCGGATTTTATATTGTATGAGCGTTGGGGGAAGTATCATGGGTATGTGTAGATATTTACATCCGGCAACGGAAATTGTTATGTTTGTCGCTATGGCTATATTGTTATGGAAAGAATGGTGGTTTACATTGTTGGTGTCTGTATTTGTTATATCTGTAATACTGATTTTTCGCGTTAGCTTGAAGCAGGTATATAGATCTACTATGGGGACTTTATGGATTGTAGTCATGCTAATTGCTATATCACTATTTTCTACTCATCATATATTGTCGTCTTTTCTTGTTGGGTATAAGCTCTTATTGATGATTGTAGATTTGTCTTTATTATCTATTGTGGCTTCTCCCTTTGACATTACTTATGGTATAACAACCATACTTGCACCACTAAAATATGTGAAGTTCCCAGTATCGGAGCTGGCATTTGTATTGTCTATGTCGCTCAGGTTTATTCCCCTTATGTCTGAAGAAGTTGAACGTATTATAACTTCTCAGAGGGTACGTGGATTTGATATAAAGAACATAAAACATGTAATATCTATGGGATACTCAATTCTTATACCTGTTTTTTTGTCAGCCACCCAAAGAGCAGAGGCCATGGCTATATCCTTATATCTTAGAGGTGTAGATGTAAAAAAGGGGATACCACCTGTAAAAGAGATTAGATTTGGAATACTGGATGTCGTTGTATGGCTGATATGTATTGTCTTATTGGTGGTGAGTATGTATGCATAAGGTGGCGTTTGTTGTGGAGTATGATGGAACGAATTTTCATGGCTTTCAGTATCAACCAAGTTTAAGAACAGTGCAAGGTGTGTTAGAACAAGTCATTTCTCAAGTAGAAAATACGAGAGTGCGTATTGAATATGCCTCCCGAACCGATGCAGGTGTGCATGCTTACTATCAGGTAATATCATTTTTTTCTCATAGGCGCATAGAACCGAAGAAGTGGTTGCAGATTATGAGAGGCCTTTTGCCTGGTGATATTAGGGTATGGAAGGTGGCATATGTGCCCGATGAGTTTCATCCCCAAAGGACACCCCATGAAAAAGAATACATATACAGACTCAGCCGTTGTCCCCTATCGGTATTTGAAAGGGGGTATGCTTGGTGGGTTCGGGGTCTTGATGTAGACAAGCTTCGCAGGGAAATAGAATATATTCAAGGTGCCCACGACTTTATATACTTCTCTAAGACAGGATCTCCCAGGCAGAATACTATTCGCACTCTACATGTGTCCTTGACCGAATCGGGTAAATATGTTATACTCTCATTTAGGTCTTCGGGTTTTTTATATGGTATGGTGCGACTTATCGTTGGTACTTTAGTAGAAGTGGCTACAGGACAGTTGCCACAAGGTGCCAGCGGTAAAGTGCTTAATGGTAATATAGATTTACGGGGTAAGTCGGCCCCGGCGGGCGGGCTCTTTTTGAAAGAAATCCGCTATAATAAAACAGATATAAAGTGGCAGGAGGAGTGTGAGAGCGATGAAGACGATAATACCTAAGAAGGAAGAGGTGAAGCGTACCTGGTGGGTTGTTGATGCCGAGGGTAAAACTCTTGGTAGGCTTGCCTCTGAGATAGCTGTCCTTTTAAGAGGTAAGCACAAGCCCATATATACACCTAGTGTTGATGTGGGAGATTTTGTTATCGTTATTAATGCCGAGAAGGTTAAGGTGACAGGAAAGAAGGAACAGAAGAAGATTTACTATTCTCACTCTGGTTATCTTGGCCATCTGAGAGAGACACCACTGTGGCTTATGAGACAGCGTACACCAGAGAAGATTATCAAAAGAGCTGTTAAGGGTATGCTTCCTAAGACAGCAATGGGTAAGAAGATGCTTGGTAGACTGAAAGTTTACAGAGGTCCTGAGCATCCCCATCAGGCTCAGAAGCCAGTAAAGTATGAGCCCAAGTGGGTATGAGGAGGGATAAGCGGTGAAAGGAAGATTAATAACAGTTGGTCGTCGTAAAGAAGCAGTTGCAAGGGTATATCTTGTGCCTGGTACAGGTAGAGTGTGGGTTAATGGTTATGACTACAGAAGGTATTTCCATCGCCCACTGCTTGAGATGCTTATAGATAAGCCCCTTAAGGTGGCTGGTGTCAAAGAGAAGTACGATGTTATTGCCCGTGTGCGTGGTGGCGGTAAGTCTGGACAGGCCGATGCCATTAGACTGGCTATAGCCAGGTGGCTTATTGCAGATAATCCAGACCTTAGACCGATTCTTAAGAAAGAAGGTCTTCTTACAAGAGATCCCCGTGAGAAGGAAAGAAAGAAATACGGTCTTCACAGGGCAAGAAGGGCCAGACAGTACAGAAAGCGTTAATATCTGTGATAAGAAGACTACGAGGGGCAGATATCTGCCCCTCTTTTTATTTTTGAACTTTTGTGTTGTCATATAATAACTATGGTGATATTATGAAGAAAGTTGTTGGCCTTCTTATAATACTGGTAATGGTTAGTATGACTTCCTCTGTGTGTTTTCTATGTGTGTAAATCTACTAATATGCCGAATGTATCTGTTTTACTTGCGTATATCTTTATAGTAAAAAAACAGGCTAAAACCTCGCATCTGTGATGCGGGGACACAGCCTGCCCCCATTACCTTTGCCCTCTTTGCGGAAAATTTCAGTGTAACGATATATATCGTGGGGACTCCTGAAAGGGAGTAGGTGCAGCCTTACACCCCCGATAGGTTTCTGCTGACACTATCAGGAGGTATATTGAAGAATGTCAAAATCTATGAGATGCCTTACCATAGCACTACGGAATATCTCGGAAACAGACAGGATAATACTCGGCTACCTCACATATCACTCAGGAAAACTTTACAATCAGGCACTATACCTCCTACAAACACGACAGGCTAAGATCAGCATGTATGACCTTTATAAGAAGATGCAGTCCTCTATTAGCCTGAAAGCATTACAGTCCAGAACAGTACGGATAGTATTAGATGAGACCGTTAGAGCATATAAAAACTGGCTGGAGTACCTAAAACCCCCTGAAAACTTTGATGGGACAGAATAATCCGATGGTCTAATAGGAGAAGAGATCCCATTGCCTGCCCATATTACCGCGGTGGACGATGTATACGATGCCCTTATTAACGATAGGATATACATGGAGGCATGGTCTGAAGAAAAAGTATTTCCATATTTGCTTGAGAATAAGGGGAAGATGTATTTATCAGTTACTATGATGAGATAAAGCAAAGAATGGGCAGGGTCGTGCATAGCTGACCCTACCCATAGACATCTTATGTTCTTAATATCACCTGCTCCATATCAAGAATTTTTACGACAATGACTATAGCAATAGCTGCAACAATTATATTTGCCCCGAATGCTATGACTATGTGAAGTGTTGTTAGTTGTCCCATTACAGCGTTGTAAACTAAGGCCATAGTATTAACAATAGGAATATAAAATGCCCACATTGCCAGTTTGCCACCAGATATCATTGTAGGAATAATGGCCATGGCAGGTAGAAATACAAGTAGACTAAGCTGTCCCAGATAAAGCTGGGCTTCTCTTAGAGTTTTACTCCACATAGATATAATGAGCTGAACTGCTGCTCCAAATAGAGCCAAGAGAATCGCTGCTAAAAATAACATGACGATGGTGCTAGGAGTGATAAATTGTCCCATCATACTAAAATCTATCTTTTCATCTCCCATTTGAAGACTCTGCTTTATCATATACCATATGGCAAATCCCTCACCGGCCAGTAGCGCTGTTGCAGATATAAGATTTGTGATAGTCAAAGCTACCCATTTGCCTGTTGCGATAGATTTTCTGTCGGCAGGTGAAGAGAGCAGTGGTAAAAGTGTGCCCCTTTCTTTTTCGCCGGCACCTATGTCGGCACCAAGGTATGTGTTGCCTATTGTTGTAAATATAACAAGAAACAGACCAAGCATATACCCTGTCATGGCCTTTGCCATGGCAAGTGGATCTCCTACGGGATTGGCCTTGATTTGTGTTAGCATGTTGACCGGAGGAAGCCCATGTTTTTGTAGATATTCGGCAACATACATTTCCTTAATGATGTTGGCAATAGCCTGTATTTTTTTACCGCCGCTGGATTTTTCTACATTGTAGAAAGTTTCTATTACAATATTATCTCCGCTTTGTTTGATAGAAAATCCTGTTAGCGCTTTACCGTCTTTAATGGCCTTACTTATATCATCTACTTCAATATAATTTTCTATAATCTTCTTGGCCTTCAGAATTTCTGCATAGTGCTTGGCCATTGTGTCGCCTGTTTGTATGGCTATGGTTTTTGCCTGCACAGCTTCCTTTTCAAATGTATTGGTTTGAAGATAGAACATGCTTATTAATATGGCCGGCATTAATATCGCTGGTAATATAATGGTCATGAATATCGTGCGTTTTTCTCTAAATAGGTCCTTAAGTTCTTTCCTTACAACACTCCATACCTTACGCCACATTAGTATTCACCACCTTTAAGAATGCATCTTCAACTGTTGCAGTACCATATTTCTCTTTGATAGCTTGTGGAGTACCTTCTTCAACAATTTTCCCTTTGTGAATAATGTAAATGTAATCACACAACTTTTCTACTTGTGCCATAAGGTGGGTAGATAGCAGTATGGTTTTGCCTTCTTCTTTCATTTCCTTGATGAATGTCTCCACAGCCCTTGTTGAAGGGACATCAAGCCCGTTTGTTGGCTCGTCAAGGACTACAACCGGTGGATTGTGAATAATGGCTCTAATGAGATTGATTTTTTGCATCATACCTTTAGAGTATGTTCCTGCCAGTTTTTGGGCATAGTCTACCCCAAGAAGTGCAAAGAACTTGTACATTCTTTTCTTGGCTACCTCAGGTGGTACATCAGCGAGGTCGGCAAAGTAAAGAATATTTTCTTCTCCAGTCAGCCTTTGGTAAATGCCTGACTCTTCAAATACCACCCCGAGATTCTTTCTAACAAGTTTCGGTTCTTTAGATACACTGTGTCCATTGACAGTGATGTCTCCACCATGAGCTTTTAGTATGGTGCTGAGAATTTTGATTGTAGTTGTTTTGCCAGCGCCGTTAGGCCCAAGTAGACCTGTGACTTTGCCCGGTTCAGCTTTGAGATTAATGCCTTTCAGCACTTCTGTCTTACCAAAGCTTCGTCGCAAATCTCTGATCTCAATCATGAGACCACCTCCTTTATTAAGAAAATATTTCCCAATATGTATATAAGTAGCCCCACAAGGGCACTTGAGGCCGTGTGAACGAAAATAATCTGTGCGATATTACCAGCCAGTGCGATACCGCTGGCCATATAGATTATGAGTACGATGGTGTGGGAGATGTTCATCTTGGTGCATAGTAGGGATAAGGTGCTTTTTAGTGTTGCAAATACAAGTCCCACCGCTAAGGCAGGTAAAAAGACATAGATAAGAGAGTTGGCTATGCTTATCCCCTTAAGGATAATGACTATTGTTGGTATAGAGGCATAAACAAGTGTATGTAAGACTTCGTATCCCAATATATCGGTGGCTTTGATGCCAACTGTGCGGTACCATTCTCCTTTGGGCATGAATATAGCTGATAGATATGGTTCAATAACTCCAATGATAATACCAGCCAGTATACCATATAGCATGAGCACTTCAGACATTGTGATATGTATCTCATTTAGTAGTTTATTGCTGTCTGGGGATATGTGGGTAAACATATATACAAGTATCAAAATGCCTATATAGAGCGCATAAAGAAAAAGATTGTTTTTGCCATAGAAGGTTTTAAACAGTCTCACCGTATTCACCTCCAAACAGGTCCATATATATCTGTTCCAATGTTTGGCTCCTGTGCTCCTTAAGATCTTCCATGTTTCCTTGGAGCACGATTTCACCATCGTTTATGAATATGACTGTATCGGCAATTTTTTCTACCTCGTATATCTGATGAGATGCCATTAATATGCTTTTTCCGTCAGATACCCACTGAATCATATGTTCTCTAAGCGCTTTTATGCGAGGTAGGTCAATACCTTGCCATGGCTCATCGGCCAGTATGATATCAGCATCGCTTGATAAGGCGGCCGCCCAGAATATTAATCTCCTTTGACCTTCTGATATGTTATGAATAGGTATGCTACATGGTATTTCCCATATGTTGCACAGTTTATTAAATGTGTCTTCTTGGCATCCTGCTATGTAACATATGTTATGTCCTGTAATAGAAGGGTATATAAGTGTGGTTTGTGGTATGTAAAAAGCCTTTCCATCAAGGGATATTGTTCCTTTATATGGTTTTATTAGCCTTAGTATGGTGCGAATGGTTGTGGTTTTACCGCTGCCTATTGGTCCTAACATGGCACATAAAGAGCTACTATTTACCTGAAAGCTAATACCCTTGAGTATGTTTTTCTTTCCTAATTTTACCCAGATATCGTTTACATTAAGCATTTTGCTTCCACTCCCTGTCAATCAGTTTGTGAAGTGTAGAGATATCTATTCCCAGTTTTTTGGCTTTGTCAATACAGGTTTTTATGTCTTCGCGGATAATCTGTTGCCTTTCACGGGACAGAATAGTGAGGGCATCTTTGCTAATGTATGTTCCTCCAGCCCCTTTGGTATATAGATATCCCTCGCTAAGTAATTCCCTATATACTCTCTGAACGGTGCCAGGATTGACCTGCAGCTGTGATGCTAAAGTTCTGATGGGGGGGAGTCTATAGTCCGGTTTTATTTCACCCGTGGCAATAGCATATTTGATCTGTTCTTTTATTTGTTTGTATACCGGTTTTTCGCTGTGATAATCTATTTTTATCTCCATATATATCACCTTGTCTATTTGTATTATATCAAATAATACAAAAGTGGGAACAATAAAAAGAGGGCTGTGGTTTACACAGCCCCAGTACTATGTGGGGAATTACATCAAAGATGATAGTAGGTTGAGATAGTCTTTCAGGAGCCTTGTTATAAGGAACTTTTCTTTGACTGTTTCATGTGCCCGTTGACCTATCTCTTCGGCAAGGGTTTTATCCTCAAGGAGTTTAACAATCGTATTAGCAAAACCATCGTAATCATATGGATCATGGAGAAAGCCATTGACACCATTTTCAATCTGCAGGGTAATACCTCCAACACGAGATGCCACAACGGCCTTCTTTTTCCACATAGCCTCTGTAACTGTAAGACCAAACCCTTCTCTTGTTGATTTCTGTATGACAACATCGGCTTTCCTCTGTAGGGCATTAACCAGTGTGCTGGAATCAACTGTTAGAAGTATGACATCTCCCGATTTTATGAGGTCTTCTGCCGACTTTTCTACCTCTGTGTATATCTTCCAGCCTTCAGGGTCATCGCTGGCCATATTGCCAAGAAGTACCAGTCTTGCATCTACATTTTGTTTAACCTTCTTGAATACCTCTATGACACCTACAGGGTCTTTCCATGGGTCAAAGCGAGATATCTGCGTAATAATGGGTTTATCGGTCTTTATGCCATATCTTTCAATGATTTCATCTACCTCTTTGGGGCTCATGTCTCTGTTTTTTTCTGATAGTGGATCAATAGATGGGTGGAATATGACCTGAGGATTGGGAAGATCGTCTTTTTTATACTTCTCACTAGAGATGATAACGGTATCATAGGCGAGAATAAAGCCTTTCAGGTATTCCCACAGTGTCTTGTTTGGATTAGTTATGTCTATATGGCATCTCCATATCCATGGCTGAGATTTTTTGTAGAAGGCAATCATTGGTAGCGGTTGGGGGTCATGAACGATAACGAAGTCATGGTTAAGGTGGGTGAATACGGAAAATGCCTCTACAGTTTCTTCGTAAATGCGTTTGACAGTATCGGTTAGATCAATATCAGCCCCCTGTAGGGCGTTGTGAAACGATTTGGTAACATTAAAAAACTCTGGAGTACCATGAAGTATTCGCCATCCTGTTTTTACACCAATGGAGTTCATTAGTGGAATGAGTGTATTAAGCATCTCTGCCACGCCGCCACCTTGATATGTAGAGTTAATGTGAACAACATGTTTACCAAGAAGTGGTCTTGCAGCCTTGTGAATTTCATAAATCTCCTTGTCACCTATAATGTGGCGATAGTCAGAAAGTTTCTTCTGCATACCAGTCACCTCCCTTTGGTATTATTACAGAGAAGGGGGTGATTTTATGCGTTATATTATTGTCTCTAATAGATTACCAGTTACGGTCTCCCGACGCAAAGGCCAATTTGCCACAAAAAAGAGCGTTGGAGGTTTGGCAACTGGTGTCTCTGCTGTATTTGAAAATAATGAAGGTATTTGGATAGGGTGGCCTGGTATTGCCTCTGATACCCTTTCCATAGATGATAGAGAAGAGCTGGAAATGCTTCTCAGACGAGATGGATTTGAGCCTGTTTTTCTATCTTCCAAAGATATAAGTGGTTATTATCATGGATATTCCAATAAGACATTGTGGCCTCTGTTTCATTATTTTGCAAATTATACAGTGTTTAGTGATAACGAAATGTGGAGGCGATATGTCAATGTCAATAAAAAATTTGCTAAAAAGATAATTGCCCTTTATAGAGATGGGGATATCGTTTGGGTTCATGATTATCATTTATTTCTTGTACCTCAGATGGTGAGAAGGGAAATCCCCGATGCTACTATTGGATTTTTTCTTCATATACCTTTTCCCTCTTATGAGGTGTTTAGACTACTTCCTGAAAGAAAAGAATTGCTTGAGGGAGTTCTTGGAGCTGATCTAATAGGCTTCCATACATATGACTATGTTAGGCATTTTCTTAGCAGTGTCAGGCGCATTGTTGGTATAGAGCATCATATGGGAAGACTATGGGTTGGTAAAAGACAAATAAAGGCATCAGCATTTCCTATGGGTATTGATACGGATAGGTTTATAAGGCTTGCTCAGTCGTATTCAGTGCAAAAAAAGATAGAGGAATACAGAAAGAAGCTACATGGTCGCAAACTTGTTTTATCTATTGATAGACTTGACTATTCTAAGGGTATAGACCTTAGGTTAAAGGCTATTGAACGATTTTTTGATAAGTATCCAAAGATGAGAGAAAAAGTTGTGTTTGCCCTTATTGTTGTGCCCTCCCGTTCGCAGGTGGAAACATATCAGGATATGAAAGAGCGAATAGATAAACTTGTTGGGCAGATTAACGGCAAATATGGGGGTTGGGGCGTTATCCCTGTATGGTATATGTACAAGAGTTTTCCACAGGAAGATTTGATACCACTATATGCCCTTGCCGATGTTGCACTCATTACACCAATAAGAGACGGTATGAACCTCGTCGCCAAAGAGTATATTGCTGTGAAACAAGGAGAAAGTGGTATGCTTGTGCTCAGTGAGATGGCCGGTGCGGCAACAGAACTTGGCGAGGCTGTACTTGTTAATCCTATGGATACCGATGGGGTGGCAGATGCCATATACGGCGCTTTAACCATGTCTATAGATGAGAAGAAAGAACGTATGAGTAAAATGTTTGAGCGAGTGAAAAAATGGAATGTTCACAGGTGGGCAGAGGATTTTGTTGAGCGATTGGAAAGCATTAAGGATTATCACAGGCAGTTTGCAGGAAAAATATTAACAGGAAAAGCTCAGAAGAGATTAAAAGATGCTTTTGTTTCTGCCCAAAGGAGAGTGCTTCTTCTTGACTATGACGGTACTCTTACGAAGATTGTAAGGAGACCCGAATATGCTAAGCCAGATAAGGAAATAAAAGACATTTTAAGACGGTTAGCACGAAAATCAGATGTAGTAATTGTTAGTGGTAGGGATAGGAAAACCCTTGATCAGTGGTTTGGTGATTTGCCAGTATCTTTCGTAGCTGAACATGGTGCATGGATTAAACATAAGGGTAAGAACTGGAATACGCTTATTGCTATTCCATCGGACTGGAAAGACGATATTAGACCAATTATGGAGTTGTATGCCGATAGAACAGCCGGTGCATTTGTTGAGGAGAAGGAGCATGCCATTGCATGGCACTATAGGTTGGCTCTTCCTGAGCATGCCCAGGTAATGGCAGCTGAGTTGAAGGAGGTACTTATGTCGCTCATTTCAGGTAAGGATTTGGAAATCATTGATGGTAATAAAGTTATAGAAGTAAGGGTTGCAGGTATCAATAAGGGAATTGCCTCATCACGCTTTATAGAGGATGCCGACTTCATACTTGCTGCTGGTGATGACTGGACTGATGAGGATATGTTTGAAGCTATGCCAGAGCATGCGTGGACAATAAAGGTTGGTCCTAAACCGTCAAAAGCTAAGTGGATTATTGAAGATGTAGATGAAATGAGAAGGTTGCTAAGTGAACTAAGTGCCCTTGACATGACAAAATAATTTTTGCTATAATGCATTTGCGACTGGCAAGGAGCGGGTGTAGCTCAGTGGTAGAGCGCCTCCCTGCCACGGAGGAGGTCGCGGGTTCGAATCCCGTCACCCGCTCCAAACAAGGGGGCACATCAGCCCCCTTGTTTCGTTTTTGATAATTAATAATTTTCTGTATACATAGTGTGTTTGTGTTAGAATAGCAAGGATGAAATAACATCTTCCATGAGGAGGGGGATTTAAGTGGAAAACTGGCATGCTCTGACAAAGGAAGGGATTGTAAAAAAGTTTGGAGTTGACCCAGATAGGGGATTATCTATAGAAGAAGCTCAGAAAAGATTAGAAAGATACGGAAAGAACGCTTTACCTGAAGGAAAGAAAAAGACTTTATGGAATAGACTTGCTGAGCAACTTCTTGACCCTATGATTATTCTCCTTATGGTGGCCTCGGTTATTTCCATATTTGTTGGAGAGTTAGTTGATGCCATAGCCATTATTGTCATTGTTGTGCTCAATGCCATTATTGGTATATATCAGGAATATAAGGCAGAGAGTGCCCTTGAGGCTTTGAAAACACTGACTACGCCTCATACAAGGGTTATAAGAGATGGTGCTATAGTGGAAATTACCGTAGATGAAATCGTTCCTGGCGATATTGTGGTTCTTGAGGCCGGTGATAAAGTACCAGCCGATATATATATACTTGAGGCGTTTGGCCTTATGGTAGATGAGTCTATTCTTACCGGTGAGTCTCATCCTGTTATGAAATCTCCTGGTACGGTAGGTGAAGATACAGCCCTCGCAGATAGGAAAAACATGCTTTATATGGGGACATCTGTGGTTAAGGGGAGAGCCAAAGGTGTTGTTGTTGCCACAGGACCGGCCACAGAGCTTGGCAAAATTGCCACTTCGCTTGCTTCTATGGAAGAGGAGAAGACTCCATTGCAAAAGAAGATGGCCGAGTTTAGTAAAAAGCTCAGTCTCATTACACTGGGTATTGTTGCTATTGTCTTTGCTCTGGGGCTTTACAGGGCATGGGGTAGTGGAGGTAATATGTTCCAAATGATACTTGACCAGTTTATGGTGGCTGTATCTCTGGCTGTTGCTGCTGTTCCTGAGGGACTTCCAGCTGTTATGACCTTGGTTCTTGCCATTGGTGTCATAGACATGGCTGCAGAAAACGCTATTGTTAAAAAACTTGCTGCCGTAGAGACCCTTGGTAGTACCACTCATATATGCACCGATAAAACAGGCACGCTAACGCAGAATGAAATGACGGTGCGCTATGTCCATACCCCGTCCGGCGGTTTCCATAAGGTGAAAGGTGAAGGATATGCTCCCAAAGGAGAAATAGAAAATGCTAATGTGCCTGAAATGGAGTGGATACTGAAAATCTCTGCCTTGTGTAATGATGCCCATCTTAGAAAAGATGAAAGTGGTGCATATGGTATCGTAGGTGATCCTACAGAGGGAGCCCTTGTTGTTCTGGCATATAAAGGTGGCATTGATGTACAGAGCATAAGAGAAACATGTCCCCGTGTGGGTGAGATTCCATTTGATTCTGATAGAAAGATGATGACTACTATTCATGAGTGCGACAGTAAATATTATGCTATGTCCAAAGGTGCTACCGAATCTATACTTGCTGTGGCTTCTTACATACAGGTTGGGAAAGAGATTAGACCAATTACCGACGGAGATAGAAAAAAGATTATAGAGACTGCAAACTCCATGGCCAAGCAAGCGCTCAGGGTGTTGGCATTTGCCTACAAAGAGATGTCAGAGCCAGATGAAGAACATGCCGAGGAAGACCTTGTATTTGTTGGTCTTGTTGGCATGATAGATCCGCCAAGACCAGAGGTTCCCGGTGCTATTAAGCTGTGTAAAACTGCTGGTATTAAGGTGGCTATGGTTACAGGTGACAATCCTATTACCGCTATGGCTATTGCTCGTGAGATTGGACTTGTCGAAGACCATGAAGATGGTACCTATATCACAGGTGCTGAGCTTGAAAAGATGTCCGATGAAGAGCTGAGAAAAGTTGTGAAGAATACCAAGGTGTTTGCCCGTGTCAGTCCTGAGCATAAGCTTCGCATTGTTAAGGCCCTGAAATATCATAAAGAAATTGTTGCCATGACAGGTGACGGTGTTAATGATGCACCAGCCCTGAAGATGGCCGATATTGGTGTTTCTATGGGCCTTAGAGGAACAGAAGTGGCGAAAGAGGCTGCAGACCTTATACTTCTTGATGATAACTTTGCCACTATCACCAAGGCTGTTAGAAGAGGGCGTATTATTTATGATAACATAAGGAAATTTGTGCAATTTCTGCTTTCATGTAATCTTGGTGAGGTTGCTATAGTATTTCTTGCCGAACTCTTTGGTTGGGGCTCTCCTTTTAGACCTATACATCTTCTTTTCCTGAACCTTCTTACCGATTCCTTCCCAGCACTAGCACTGGGTATGGAAGGACCTGAAAAAGATGTTATGGAACGTCCACCGCGAGATCCTAATGAACCACTTCTTGATAGAAAGATGACATTTCTTATGTTGACAACAGCTGTATTTATTACGGTAGCTGTTCTTTCTGAATATTACCTCGTGAAATATGTTTGGCAGTTTCCCCACGATGTTGCACAAACTTCAGCGTTGGCAACACTGGTTATTGCCGAGGTTGTCAGGGGATTTGCAGCAAGGTCAGAAAAAGAGTGGATACTTTTTACCCCAAAGATGTTTTCTAACAAGTATATGAACTGGGCTGTATTCATCTCTATAGCACTTCTATTGCTTGCTATGTATTTACCGGGAGTAGATAGGGTGATGCAACTGAACCCTGTTAAGGATGTTCGTCTCTTGGCTACCATCATTGTTGCTTCTCTACTTCCGGCTCTTGCACTGGAAGTGGCCAAGATATGGTATGGAAGGAGGTATGAGTCTTGAAAGAAAAAAAGATAATAGGTATTCTTGTTGTTAGCTACTTGGTGTTTGCTGGTATCGTTGCATGGCTTGTGTGGGATAGTCTAAAACAGAATGGTTTTTCAGGTTCAGGACTTTATACCCGCTTTGGCGTTATTATTGGCATTTTCATATTGCTTAGTATCATGGAATTTTGGCTAAAATACAAAGTGGGAATGTCAAAGACTTTGCTTATTAGGGGACTGGCTGTTGGCATTGGTATAGGTATTATTTCGTATGTTATGGGATATGCTGCTACCACTTCTGCTATGTGGGGAGGCTTATTTGGTATTATCTACTATTTCTGGGATAGAAGTAAGATGATAAGACTACAGAACATGCAAAAGTAAATGTAAAAGTGGGGATGTCTATAGGTGACTTCTCAGAAAATGGAGCAGGGCATCTCCACTTCTTGAAAGCACGAAGAGATGGTTTTTCCCGAATTTTTGCTTATCGTCTGATTCTATGTATATTTTTAATGTAGTATCTTCTTCTGTGATAACGGCTCCCACAAAGTTGCCTGTTTTAGAGATAACACTCCCTTTCATGGCTGTGGGGAACATGAGAAAATCTTCTTCGTCTGTTCCCTGAATATTTATATGTATCCACAGTTTAGGTATATGTTTTTGCTCAAGGTATATCCAACCGCGAGATGCTCCCCATATGGTAAGGGCACTGGTGAGAAAGTCTGTGCTGGCAGTAATGGGATTGTCGCTACCAGTAAATGCTTCTATAAGTGTAATAATTTGTTCAAGCACCTCATTTTCACTTTGCATGATTCGTATCGTTTCTATAAACATTTCTATGAGTTCTGTGGCATCTGAACTGCCAATAAACTTCCCCTTTTCAACTTCCATAGCCGTTTTAATAGCCAGAGCGTAAAAAGGGTCAGAAAGTTCTATTTCTTCAAGGACAATATCAGACCATTTTGAACCCAAGATATCAAATAGGTGCTTTGCTCTTCTAAAGTGAAAATTGGCAATTTCCCTTGCTGAATCTATAGCCTTTTTGCCTATAAGGGCGTGGATATATGCAGATAAGAGTTTAAATCCGTTTTTATATAGGTGTTTAGACAGCTTGGTAAGTGATTCAATGTCTTGATTGACAATACGAGGATGGCCACTTTTGATCATGTCAGCAACAAGTAGATGTGGAACATGTGGTAGAATCTCATCTACTTTGTATGCGTTCATGTCATAGGTGTAGTGTTCTGAGTATGGAAGTTCTTCATTGTAGGGTTCTTCCGAAAGCATGTTGTATAGATGCATACTACCCCGAGTAATATCGCCTCCGCTACGAAAAATGACTTCTTGGGATGCCATGGATAAGAAACCATTGGCCACTTGGGGCATACCGTAGATATGATATGCCAGGGCTATGGAGAGATATATGTAATCTCTGTCGTATAGTATGAGACCTTCAATATCAATAAGAGCCAACAATGTATTTATGTATTCCTCAAATTCACTACGACTGAGCATCTGGGCTTTCCACTGTATAGCCATACCTATGGCTAAGAATGCCTCAACATTGTAGTAATACACAAAGTACTCAAAGGCCCTTTCCAGATAGTATGTTGCTAGCCACAGATTACCTCCCGAGAGGATTAGATACATACCTGTGGTAAACATGCCATATGCCATAAGGTATGGTTCTGTTTCGCTATAGGTATCCTTTAATTTGATGGCCTCAGATAGGGCATTGTCATATAGTCTCTTTTTGGCGTATATATGCATGAGAATATCCCTATATCTAAAAGTATGTTCTATAAATGTAGGACATTGTTTATATGTTTGGTGAAGCCTTGTCAACTCTTCAGATGATATATCTTTATTATTTCTCATTTTGTATCTTATAACGCTATCTATTATCAGGTACTCCATGCAAGGTCCTCTATCTATGTCGGTGGCAGTTAGAGTAGTGTATATATCGTCCCATCCAATACCGTTAGTAAGCATGGGAAAAGCATAATATAAAATATGGGTAAGGAGCCATGGGCTATCGCCGTGGAACATGCGTACGGCTGAGAATATTTCATATCCTCTCTCTCTTCTACCATTTAACATAAATACATGGCCTATTAACAGGTAATAATGAGGATGTTCCAATAGTAAGTCGCCAAAACGCTTTTCCATTTCCCATGCTAGTTCCAATGCTTCGGCGAGATTGTTATTTCTTAGTTTGTGAAGTAAAGCCCCGCTGAGTTTTAATAAAACCAATTTACCATTATCTGATAGATTATCCATTTCGTCTAGGAAATGGTAAATAATAGGAAGAGATAGGTGTGTTTGTCTTACAAGTTCTCTGCTGAGTTCTATTCTCTCATTGGCATCCTCCACAAGGTGACTAATGAGATGATTGTCTGCTATTGTAGCTAAATCTCCGTACAGGTCAAGAAGTCCACTTTCTACTATGTGTAATATGTCCGTATGTTTGTTGATACCTACAATAAGACTGGCCGGTATTTCTGTGTGTTTATTACCAAATGCTGCAGATATATATTTGATAGTGTCTTTTCCCAGATGCCTTTCAAGATGTTTTATAAGGGATTTTTTATTCTCTGGAATGATGCCCAAATTGCTATCAATATAATGAAGTATACGAAGTATACTAATAATACTGCTGGTCTTGCCTTCTGAGAGGCTATACAGTGCCAACGTATCTATCTCAGGTAAGTTCATATGTTTTAGTATAGATGTGATTTCCTCAGGGTCCATTAGTGGAAAGATAGGTATGCCTTCGGGGTCTTTTCTTATAAATAGACCACTTTTGGCGTAAGAAAGTGCTTCCCACACACTACTTTTTCTGGCGGAGTCAATATAGTTTTCAAATATAACGGCTACAGGCTTGTCTATGAGTTTTAGCAGTTGTTCAACGGTGAGACCTATCCAATAACCTTCCATTTGAGGTATTAGTATGCCCGATGGGCCTTTATAGGCTATATTGGTATACTTAGATAGAATTCTACCGACATTACCGTCATACATTGAGAGTATTGATTTAATACTATTTCTTGGTATTAACTTAATGAGACTATCAAGCAATGACTCAACCATGATTTGGTAGGAACTACCAGCTGGTACTGTTATAACAACAAATCCTTTACTTCTCAGTTTTTTTATGAGTGCCGAGATGACAAGTCTTTCACCTTCACCTTCAAGTCCTGTAAATGTTATCAGATTGCTATTGCTGTTGTCAGTAAGTTGGTGAGCCATTTCTTCAATATATGAAGGGATAATAGGGCGGAGTAGCTTCCATTGCTGAAGTTGCGTGTAGCTAACAATATTGTCTAAACCCGCCAATCCCTTAGATTGCAGAATCTTGAATATCTTAGTAAGTATGGGGCTATAATTTTTCCATTGGGCTATAGCTTCAATGGCTATTTTATTGGCAAACTCGCCTGTCTCTCTACTTCTTAGGAGATGTTCTGATGGTATAAGTTTTAATCCGTTATCTGTCCATACAATACTGTCAAGTCCTAATGGGAGCGCAATTTTGATATCTTTTAGTTCGTATAAATAAGATATTATGGCAAGTGATTCACCTAAAGATAAATTCTCAATGGGCCAGCCGTTCGTTTTCACATAGTCTATATTATCTAAATTTGTAATAATCTCAGATAATGAAGAAGCTTTCTGCCAGTTTTCTATCCATGAAAAGTCACTTTCTTGGTCTATCTCCAGAAAATTCAAGGCTAATACCTCCTTATAGATATATATTACTATATAAAGGGATGTTTTAAGGAGGGGTGATATGTGTCGTATATAGAGGAAGTTCGCTATGTATGTGGAGACAGACCTGATGTTGTAGATGCGTTTGAAAAAGTTAACAGGAAGTTGTTTCTTCCTCGTTCATATCGTAGATATGCAGATAATGATATGCCGCTTCCTATAGGTTATGGCCAAACAACTTCACAGCCTTCTCTTATAGCAGATATGATATGTCGTGCTGATATCAAAAGAGGGGATAAGGTCTTAGAGGTTGGAACGGGAACAGGATTTGCAGCAGCTATTATGGCAACTATCGGTGCAGATGTTTATACTGTAGAAAAAGTGCCTGAGCTTTACCAAATAGCTAAAGAGAATCTATCATCATTTGACAATGTTCATGTATATCTTGCCGGTGATATATTAGGGCTTCCTGAACATGCCCCCTTTGACAAAATAGTTGTGTTTGCCCACGCAGAAGATATACCTGTGCAGCTGCTTGAGCAACTAAGAGTGGGCGGTGTAATGATTATACCGGTAGGGGATGAGAGGATACAACATCTGTTGAGAATAGAAAAGACATCGGATGGAGACAGGGTAGAGACACTGTATCCTGTAAGGTTTGTCCCACTACGATGATAAAAGACAAGGTTTTTCCTATCATCAGAGAATGTGGTTTAGAGCCTCTTTGTATAGATAGTGTAAAACATTTGCCTATATCTATAAGGCCCTTATATATGTGTAAATTTGGTTGTCCAGAGTATGGGAAATACCCTTCCTGTCCGCCCTATACTGGGAGTTTTGATGATATTCTCAGATTCTGGGAGTCGTATAACGCATTTGTACTTGTTACAACAACATATGAGTTTGACGATGATTTTGATGCATACAAGAGAAATTTTCAGTATAAATTGATAAACATTCAGAAAAGGCTTCAAGGTTCTAATTTTCCATATGCCTTTGCAATGTTTCCTGGTTCATGTCGCCTATGCAAAGTGTGCGGTATGCCAAAAGAGTGTTATCGTCCATGGGATGTTAGACCTTCTGTATCTGGTATGGGTGTGGAATTACTTCGTTATTTGCAACAAAAAGCGAGTAAAATTAATAAAGTGAATATTTATTTGCATACAAGACGATTATTCAGTATAATACTTTTAGGGTGATTAGTGAATATTTATGAAAAAGGAGTGATGAGAGTGACAGACAGCTCACGCTCAAGAAAGAGCACAAAGAAGCGTTTGATGTACCTCCAGAAGCTTCTCAAGGAGGAGTTTTTGGGATCCCAGAAGGAGATTGTAGATAAACTTCGTGAAGCCGGTTTTAATGCCACACAGAGCACCATATCCAGAGACCTCAAGCGTATTGGTGCTGTGAGAGTTGCACTGCCTACTGGTGAATACCGTTATATGATTCAGGATTATGCCGTTGAGGGGGTTAATGAGAGGGTTATAGAGATTATTCGCCGTGCCGTAACAGCATTTGAGTATAATAGTCCTATTTTGCTTGTTAAGGTAATACCGGGAACAGCCAGTGCCGTTGCCAGGGCTATTGAGTCTTTATCACTGCCACAGATAGCCGGTAGTGTGGCAGGAGATGACACAATTTTCTTCCTTCTCAAAGAAGGAAGCAATGCTGCAGAAATAGTTACTACCCTCCAGAAAATTGTTGAATTTAATCCAGACGAATCTATGTCTCTGGAGGATGAAGAAGAGTAAAAAATAAAATAGGAGGCGATGCTTTATGAGAGATCCCAAAACTATTCGTAATGTAGCCCTTGTTGGACATCACGGCACTGGTAAAACAGCCCTTGCCGAAAAAATACTCATGAAGGTAGGCAAGATTAAGTCTCCCGGTATTTCTGACTTTGACGACTTTGAAAAAGAGCACGGCATGTCGGTGAACCTGACACTACTTCCCTTTGAGTATGAAGGGGTTAAGGTTAACATGATTGACACTCCCGGTTATTTAGACTTTGCTGGTGAAGCATGTGCAGCACTTCATGTCAGTGAAACGGCTATCTTTGTTCTTGACATCTCTGCCCGTGAGGTTGGTGTACAGGCTGAGAGATTGTGGGATCGTGGTGAAGACCATGATATGCCCCGTATTATCTTTGTCAATAAGATGGATAAAGAGGGGGTAAACTTTAGAGAGTATCTTGAGGTTATATGGAATGCCTTTGGAAAGAAAGCAATGCCCCTTTACCTTCCTATTGGAGAAGGTCCAAACTTCAAGGGGCTTGTATCTATATTTTCCGATGAATTCCCCGAAGAGGTTCAAGACCTTGCTAATGAGCTGAAAGAAGAGGTTATGGACCTCGTCGTTGAGATAGATGACGAGATTATGGAGAAATACCTTGGCGGTGAGGAGATTACCAAGGAAGAGATAGGAAGGGCTATGAAAGAGGCTTTCTTAGAAGGTAATTTTATACCTATTATTCCCGGTTCTGTTGAGAAAGATATCGGCCTTGAGGAGCTTTTAAAAGTTATCAAAGAAGATGCTCCATCTCCTGCAGAGCGTATTTGGGAGAAGGTGTATACCGCCGATAAGCCATTGGTAGACCAACCCTTTGGGGCTATTACATTTAAGGTTTATATTGATACATACATTGGCAAGATTGTGCTCTTTAGGGTGTTTGGTGGTTCGTTGAAGAAGGGAGACACTATTCTTGTAAAGGATACAGGTATCCAAGTGCGTATAAATCACCTTTACGATATATTGGGGAAAGAGCTGACAGAGATTGATGAGATTGGTCCTGGTGACATGGGGGCCATTACTAAGGTAGAAGAAATTTCTGCCAACCAGATACTGACAGATCCTAATAACCCAGTGGAACTGACCAAGATTCCTTATCCTCAACCTATTATGCCTATAGCCATAGAGCCCAAGACTAAGACGGATCAGGAGAAACTTATGCAGGCTCTTCATAAGTGTAATGAGGAAGATCCATCATTTGAGACATTCTACGATACTGAGATGCACCAGACAGTGGTAAATTTGCAGGGTGATGTTCAGCAAAAACTGCTTCTTGACAGACTTCACAATAAGTATCATGTTGATGTTAATATAGTTCAACGCAAAGTTCCATATAGGGAGACCATTAAGGGTAGGGCACAGGCTGTTGGTAAGTTTATCAAGCAGACCGGTGGTCACGGTCAGTATGCCGTTGTTCATATAGAGATTTGGCCCCTTGAGAGAGGCAAAGGCTATGAATTTGAAGATGCCATATTTGGTGGTGCCATTTCCCGTACATATATCCCATCTGTGGATAAAGGTGTAAGGGAGCGTATGGCCAAAGGTGTTATTGCCGGATACCCTGTTGTTGATGTCCATGTAAAACTCTTTGATGGTAAAGAACATCCTGTTGATTCTTCAGATTATGCATTCCAGGTTGCCGGTTCATTGGCATTCCAAGAGGCCATGATGAAAGCTAAACCCATACTGCTTGAACCTATTTATAAACTGACTGTAAAAGTGCCTAAGGACTATGTTGGTGATATTATGGGAGATATTAATTCCAGACGAGGTCGTATTATAGGTATGGATACAGAGGGTAAATATCAGGTTATTATAGCCGAGGTGCCATATGCTGAACTTATGGACTATGCCCGTGCCATAAGGTCTATTACCGGTGGTAGGGGTACATTTCAGATGGAATTTGACCATTACGCAGAGGTGCCAGCCCATATGGCGGAAAAGATTATAGCAGAGGCACAGAAAGAGGAAGAGTAAAAGATTACTGTTTTATAATATAGGGGCTACCGCCCGGTAGCCCCTATTGTCTTTTAAGGAGGTGTTGTTTATGAAAGATCTACTTAGGTGTTTGGCAGAAAAAAAAGGATATGGCATGGTTAAAGTTAAAGATATAGAGGTACTTGTAAGATTTTATGAACATGGGGAGGAACTCGTTGGTTCCTTTTGGATTCCTCAGGAGAAAACTCAAGAAGGTATCGTGTTTTCTGCGGAAATATATAGAGCCGTTGGGTCTAAAGATAACATAGATGGGGTTGTAGATGATCTGTTTGAGCATATAAAATCTTTACTTGAGAAGTTGTGAAAGTTTTTTTAGTGTTGATATAGCTTGCTTGGATTCTTTACCATGCGAGCGGGCTATTTTTTCAAGGATGGTTATCGTGTTTTCGTATACTTTGATGTTTACGGGGTATGGATGACCGTCCTTGCCCCCATGGGCGTAGGAAAACACTGCAGGGTCGGTAAAATCTATATTTGTGTCATATAACAGAGCCGATGCCATAGCGAGAGCCCTTATTGATGCAGGTCCAAGCTTTGATAGTGCCAACTCATGTATGCTTTGTGGGGGATGTTCGTAAGTTGATAGAATTACCTTTTTTAGGCTACTACTGTATTTTAGACGAACATCATGGTGTGTTGGCATAAAAAGGCTTATTTGTCCCTCGGAGAGACTTTTGAGAATACTTTCTATTTCTGATGCCTTTATCTCTTTAAAGAGATTAAGAATGTTGTGTTTGGTTTGCTCTGATTTGGGGGCGGTAAGGTTAAATACTTTCTGTTCAATATTCTTGGTATCAATGCCAGAGTGTGGTGTTGTCAGTGTATTATTGATGTGCTTATAATGCCAGTGATATCGTCTGGCATATCTATTTTGTGGATTCATACCTTGCTGAATAACTGTCCACTTCCCATCGGAGGTATATATAATGTTGTGGTGATATATGTTATAACCGTCTTGGATCCATGCACTGTCTACTTTGGCGGTAATCTTACTTATATTTTGCAGGTGAGTGGGGGAGACTTTTAAATATTTTCCTGTATTTTCTATTTCTATAGGGGTTTTGCGCATTGTTCCCCCTTTGCCACCGGCTATAAAAAGACCACTATCTGGTGGTAGATTTCCCAGTGCTACTTTTATAGCTCCCAGCGTTGTTGTAGTTAGCCCCGAAGAATGCCAATCAAATCCAAGGAAACTGCCGAATGCTTGAAACCAGTATGGATCAGATAGCATGTCAATGAATTTGTCAGGTCCAAATTCTATGAGAACTAATTCTATAAAAACCTTGCTTAACTTCACCATTCTTGAGAAAAGCCAGCGAGGGGCTTTACCGCCGTGAAGTGGTAGATCAGCCTGTCCCGATTTGCGCATAAACTCACTCCTTTTTGCATATTATTGCATATTTAGTATAATACTTTATGTGAAAAAACTTCCGAAAGGGGGAGTAGCGGTGAAAAAATTTAGAGTGTTTCTTACCTTGCTTCTAGTCTTCGGACTTATCTTTGGTATGTTTGTTGGTTGCGGAGAGCAGAAGCAGGAACAGGGTCAAGGACAGGAACAGGGACAAGGTCAAGAGCAGAGCGAGATGGTGCTAAGGTACAACCTTGGTACAGAGCCCGAGACCCTTGATCCAGCAAAGGCAACAGGTGTACCTGAGATGACCGTTATGCTTCACACATTTGATGGTCTTACCCGTCTTGACAAAGATGGTAAGCCACAGCCAGCCGTTGCAGAAAGCTGGGAAGTTAAGAATGATGGTAAGCTTTACATTTTCCACCTAAGAAAAGATGTTAAGTGGTCTGATGGTCAACCTGTGACGGCTCATGACTTTGAGTTTGCATGGAAGAGAGCTCTTTCTCCAGAGATTGCATCTGAGTATGCTTATCAACTCTATTACATTAAAAATGGTGAAAAGTATAATACCGGTGAAATCACCGACCCCAATGAGGTTGGTGTAAAAGCTATTGATGACTACACATTACAGGTAGAACTTGAGCAGCCTGCCCCATATTTCCTTTCTCTGGTGGCATTCCCGACACTGTATCCGCTACCAGAACATGTTCTTAAGGCAAATCCAGATTGGCCTAAGGGCATTGATAAAGATCCCAATCTTTATGTAACCAATGGTCCATTTGTTCTTGCCGAATGGAGCCACCACGATAAGCTCGTTTTGAAGAAAAACCCCAATTACTTTGACAAGGATAAGGTTAAACTGGACAAGCTGGTTTTCTACATGGTTGAAGATGCCAACACTGCTGTTCAGATGTTTGAGAATGAAGAAGTAGATATGATTGACAACATTCCAACTGCTCAGATTGATCAGTGGAAGGATAAACCTGAATTCCACATTGACCCAATTCTGGGTACATATTACATTCTTGTCAATGTCGGCTCCGATAAGACCATGGGTGGAGAGAAGAATCCTCTTCAGGATGTTAGGGTAAGAAAGGCCATTGCCATGGCTATTAATAGGTCTGTTATTACTGATAAGATTCTTAAGGCTGGTCAGCAGCCCGCCTATGCATTTGTTCCACCGGGTATTCCTGATGCAGAACCTGGCAAAGATTTTAGACAGGTTGGTGGAAACTACTTCTCTGAGGATTTACAGAAGGCCAAAGAGCTTCTTGCCGAGGCCGGTTATCCTGATGGAAAAGGTTTCCCCAAACTGATATATCTTTACAACACATCTGAGGGGCATAAGAAGATAGGAGAGGCTATTCAGAGCATGCTTAAAGAGAATCTTGGTATTGAGATGGAACTCCAGAATCAGGAGTGGAAAGTCTATCTTCAGAGCCGTAATGAGGGACAGTTTGACCTTGCTCGTGCAGGTTGGCTTGGTGACTATGTTGACCCAATGACATTCCTTGATATGTTTGTCTCTACCAGTGGAAACAATGATACAGGTTGGGCTAATCCCCAGTACGACGACCTTATTGAAAAGGCCAAATATGAGACAGACAATGCAAAGAGAGTTCAGTATATGCACGAGGCTGAGGATATTCTCATGCAGGATATGCCTATTATTCCTCTGTACTTCTACACCAATCCAAGACTTGTTAAGACCTATGTAAAGAATTATGCTGCTATTTCTCTTGGTTGGGTAGACTTCAAAGAAGCCTATATTCAGAAATAGAACTTGGATATGCGACTTTGCAGGGGGGACGCATTGTCCCCCCGCTTTTTATAGAGGAGGTGTAGCAAGTGGGGAGGTTTATTGTTCGGCGACTGGCCCTTATGGTGATAGCGCTATGGGTTGTTGTTACTGTGACATTTTTTCTGGCACATATGATTCCCGGTGGTCCTTTTGACAGGGAGAAGCCTGTGCCGGAGGCAATAAAGAAAAACTTGGAAGAAAAGTATCATCTTAATGAGCCTATGTGGAAACAATATTTACTTTACCTCAATGATATTATTCATGGTGACTTAGGACCTTCTTTTAAGTATCCTGATAGAACAGTTAATGATATTATAAAAGAAAGTTTTCCTGTTTCCGCTCAGCTTGGTTTTTGGGCGGTATTAATGGCAACTTTTGTTGGTATTTCGCTTGGGAGTGTGTCGGCCCTTCATCAAGGAGAACTGATAGACTCATTTTCTATGTTTTTTGCCATTTTGTTTATTTCTCTGCCATCATTTGTTATTGCACCGATTTTCCAATACATCTTTGGTGTCAAACTGCATTGGCTCCCAGTTGCAAATTGGGGATCTTGGAAACATATGATACTTCCAGCACTATCTCTTGCCCTTGGACCAACGGCAGTTATTGCCCGTCTTACAAGGGCGTCTATGCTTGAGGTACTCAGTAACGATTATGTAAAGGCAGCAAGGGCAAGAGGACTTTCAGGATTGAGGGTGCTTATCGTGTATGCTCTTAAGAATGCTCTTATTCCTGTTGTTACCTATCTATTTCCACTGATTGCGGCTATTTTTACAGGTAGTTTTGTTGTAGAAAAGATTTTTAATATACCCGGTTTAGGTAGATACTATGTTACTTCTATTTACAATCGTGACTATACCGTCATACTTGGTGTTACTGTTTTCTATGCGGCTTTTCTTATTCTCATGAATCTTCTTGCAGATATTACTTACGCCCTGCTTGATCCCCGTATCAGGTATGAGTGAGGTGGTAAAGGTGAGTATGGATATAAAAGTTGAAGAGCTAAAAGATAAAAGTTTATGGGAACCAATACCTGAAGAAGAGAAAATGGGAGCCGAAGAATTGACGGCACCTCAGGTTACATTCTGGGGTGATGTATGGAGACGTTTTAGAAAAAATCGCTTGGCTGTGTTGGGGCTTGTGCTTCTTGTCATAATACTGCTATTTGCCCTGGTTGGTCCACTTGTTTCTCCATATCCCTACGATAAGCAAGATTACGATGCCATATTACAAGCCCCTAATCTTGCACATCCATTTGGCACAGACTATGTGGGTAGAGATCTATTTACCCGTGTTATGTACGGAGCCCGTATATCGCTGGCTGTCGGTTTTCTTGCGGCTATGGTTCAGCTTGTTATAGGTGTGCTATATGGTGGTATATCAGGTTTTATGGGGGGCAAAGTAGATGAGATAATGATGCGTATCGTAGATATTATGTATGCTATACCGATACTCCTTATTGTGATTCTCTTGATGGTTGTTCTTGGTCCGGGTCTTGTCAATATTTTCTTGGCTTTGGGGTTTTTCTATTGGCTCGGTATGGCACGAATTGTACGAAGCCAGATATTGACATTGAAGGAAGAGGAATTTGTGCTTGCTGCACGAGTGCTTGGTGCAAGCACAAAGAGGTTGCTGCTGAGACACCTTATACCCAATGCTATGGGGCCTGTTATTGTTACTGTCACACTGAATATACCCAATGCTATTTTTACCGAGGCGTTTCTTAGTTATATTGGTCTTGGTGTTTCTGCTCCAATGGCCTCACTGGGTAGCTTGGCATCTGATGGTGTTGAGTACATTCGTACTGCTCCCTGGCTGATGCTGTTTCCTGCTCTGGCAATTGCCCTTATAGCCCTTGCATTTAACTTTGTTGGCGATGGTCTAAGAGATTCTCTTGACCCAAGACTGAGGAGGTGACAAAGGTGGCACTACTGGAAGTAAGAAATCTTCAAACATATTTTTTTACATATGCCGGTGTAGTAAAGGCTGTAGATGGAGTATCCTTCTCTGTTGATAGGGGAGAGGTACTTGGTATTGTTGGAGAATCAGGTTCCGGTAAATCGGTCACGGCTATGTCTATTATGAGACTAGTTCAGCAACCGGGAAAGACTGTTGGTGGCGAGATTATTTTTGATGGAATAAATCTTTTGAATCTTTCTGACAGGGAAATGAATGCATATCGTGGTAAGCGTATTGCTATGGTGTTTCAAGATCCTATGACATCTTTGAATCCAACCTTGACAGTTGGCTACCACATGATGGAGCTACTCAGTAGAGATCCTAATTTAAAGACGAAGAAGGATAAGATAGACAGAGCTATAGAACTTCTCAAGGCGGTTGGTATTTCTGAGCCAGAAAAGCGACTTTCTCAATATCCCTATCAGTTCTCTGGTGGTATGAGGCAGAGGGTTATGATAGCATTAGCCATTGCCCTTAACCCTGATCTACTGATTATGGATGAGCCTACAACAGCTCTTGATGTGACCGTTCAGGCCCAGATTATGGAGCTTGTTAAAGAGATACAAGAAAAGTATCATATGGCAGTTATCTTCATTACCCATGATCTTGGTGTTATTGCAGGGTTTGCCGATAGGGTTATGGTCATGTATGCCGGTAAGAAGGTAGAGGAGGGTGATGTTTATAGTATATTTGAAAATCCCCTCCATCCTTATACTCAGGCGTTACTCTCGGCTGTTCCTAAACTGGATATGGACCGCAGTCAGAGACTGTATGCTATTCCCGGTAGTCCACCTAATATGATCGCTCCACCTCCCGGCTGTAGGTTCCATCCCAGGTGTCCTTACGCTATGCGTATTTGTGCAAAGAAAATACCCATCGCTGCCGGTACAGATAATAGAGAAGTATACTGTTGGAAAGTTTTTAAGGAGATGGGAGTGGTGGAAGGTGTCTAAAAATCTCATATTGAAGGTAGAAAATCTCAAGACATGGTTTCCTGTAACAGGTGGTTTTCCTAAAAGGGTTATTGGGTATGTCAAAGCGGTGGATGGTGTTTCCTTTGAAGTATATGAGGGAGAGACACTTGGTATTGTTGGTGAGTCTGGATGTGGAAAGACAACGCTGGGAAGAACAATAGTAAGGCTTTATAAACCTACTGACGGCAAGATTTGGTTCAAAGGTGAGGAACTCACTCATCTTAGTGATAAAGAACTTCTTCCCTATCGTAGGAAAATACAGATGGTATTTCAAGACCCATATGCATCACTTAACCCCCGTATGACCGTTGCTGAAATCATAGGTGAGGCATTGGACATTCACAAACTGTATAAAACCAGAGAAGAAAGGCAAGAACGCATATATCAGCTTCTTGAAACCGTTGGATTGGTTAGAGAGCATGCTAACCGTTTTCCCCATGAATTTTCAGGGGGACAAAGACAGCGTATAGGTATTGCAAGGGCACTGGCTGTTCAGCCTGAGCTCATTGTGCTTGATGAGCCTATTTCTGCCCTTGATGTATCTATTCAAGCCCAGGTTGTTAATGTGCTTATTGATTTACAGGAAAAATATGACCTGACATACCTGTTTATTGCCCATGATTTGTCAATGGTTAGATACATATCGGATAGGGTTATTGTTATGTACCTTGGAAATGTTGTAGAAGAGGCTCCATCTTCTGAGCTCTTTAAAAAGCCACTTCATCCATACACAGAGGCACTCCTCTCTGCTGTGCCTATACCTGATCCCAAGCTTGCAAGACAGAGAAAGAGAATTATACTCCAAGGTGAAGTACCAAGTCCACTAAATCCACCTCCTGGTTGTCCGTTTTCTACAAGATGTCCATATGCAAAGGATATATGCTTCAAGGAAAAACCACCACTCAAGGATGTGGGAGGGCGCAAAGTGGCTTGTCATTTTCCTCTTGAATGAGGATCGCTTTTGTGTTATAATACTTATCGCATTAGCGATCCTCGGTTGGGGGATCGTCTAAGTGGCAGGACACGGGACTTTGGATCCCGGCGTGGAGGTTCGAGTCCTCCTCCCCCAGCCACGGGAGAGGAGATAGATGGGCGGTTAGCTCAGCGGGAGAGCGCCTGCCTTACAAGCAGGAGGTCGTAGGTTCGAAACCTACACCGCCCACCATGAAGAGGGGGACATATAGTCCCCCTTCTTTTTATGGCTATATTCTGCAGTATTTGGCAATTTCCCAATCATGCACAATTATGTTGTATTCTCTCCATTCGGCCCATTTGATAGTTGTAAACATATTGTATACATGTTCTCCCAATGTTTCCTTAATAACATCGTCTTTTTCAAGTTCCAGTAGTGCTTCTTCCAGTGTTGCTGGTAAAGGAATAATTCCAAGCTCTTTCATTTCTTCTTCGCTAAGGTCGTATGTGTTAACCTTGTTTACAGGGTTTGGAGGGGTTATATTGTTTTCTATACCATCAAGACCTGCAGCTAAGATGACGGCAAATGCAAGATATGGATTAGCAGATGGATCTGGGTTTCTTAGCTCAATACGAGTTCCCTCTCCTCTCGCTGCAGGTACCCTTATGAGGGCAGAGCGATTGTTTGTAGCCCAGCATGCATTTGTTGGTGCTTCATAGTGAGGTACAAGTCTTTTATAAGAGTTTACTGTAGGATTGGTAATAGCCGTTAGTGCTCTGATGTGTTTCAGTATGCCTCCAATAAAATAGAGCATGGTTTGACTGATGCCACCGTATATACCTCCTTCTTCATAGAAGGCATTTTGTTCTCCTTTAAATAGCGACATGTGTACATGCATACCAGAGCCGTTGACACCGAAAATGGGTTTAGGCATAAAGTTTGCAACAAGCCCGTTTGCAATAGCAATGGTTTTGGCAACAAGTTTTAATGTAACAACATTGTCAGCAACAGATAGGGCAGGTCCATATCTGAAATCTATTTCGTGTTGCGATGGTGCAACCTCGTGATGGGCTGTTTCAATGTTAAACCCCATTTCTTTAAGGGCTATAACAATATCTTGTCTGACCCTTTCTCCTTTGTCTACAGGGAGAAGGTCAAAGTATCCGCCTGTGTCTATGATTTCTGTTGTGGGTTCATCCTTTTTTTCTCTGAAGATAAAAAATTCCATCTCGGGGCCAACTTTAAAGTCGGTGAATCCCATGGCTCGGGCTTTTTGAAGAGTTTTTCTTAGCACATATCTTGGGTCTCCTTTGAAAGGTTCACCGCTTGGGGTGTATACATCACATATAAAGCGGGCGGTATGTCGGTTTTCTTCAAATGTCCATGGTAATATGGTGAAGGTGTCCAGATCGGGTTTTAAAATCAGGTCGGATTCCTCAATGCCAACAAAACCGTCAACAGAGGAACCGTCAAAAAATGCACCATTTTTTAGTACTCCTTCTAACTCTTCTGCAGGAATTTCTACATTTTTAGGAATACCTGCCAGATCGGTGAACATAAGTCTAATGAAAGAGATATTTTTCTTCTTTACAATATCAAGAACTTCTTCTTTTGTCATGAAATATCCCCCCTTGAATAAATATGAAAGATTATAGCAAAAAGGTGGTGTTTATACAACACAGAAATGAGGATTATAGTGTGATGTCTATTCCCCCCACCAAGGGGGGATTATTAGAGGCATTGTTGGTGAAGAATATGTTGTTTGGGGTTAGGAATTTGTTGTAGGCATAAGATTTTTCACCTTGGGAGACGGAAGAATGCTTTTTCATAGCCTCACGGAATTTTTTCATCTTTTCTTCCATGAGTTTTGCACGGGCCTTGGCTTCCTTAGCAGCAGCTTCGGCGGCAACCCGTCTATCTGTTGGTGATGGGTCTGCAGGTGCCAGAGCTGCTTTCTTAACAACCTCCATTTTTTGAATAGTCTTTTCAGGGTCTTTTTCTTCAGATGTGTCTATTTTTACCTCTCCAGCTACGGCATAGCGTTTGCCATCTGGTCCTGTTACATATTTATAGTATGGGCCACCTCTAACATACGGTCCGCCGGCTATGAGGTGGGCCATCTCATGAGCCTTTACCTTTCTATCTATCTCCCTGAGTTTTTCTACTTCTTTTCTCTCTTTTTCGTCTAACTGACCGGGAAGTTTGTGTCCTGTCCTTTGGGCAATTTGGGCAGAGACAAACATACGGTACATTTCCCATTTATCATCTGCAGATTTATCTTTTTTTCCTACTCTGCTAACCGTATGCTCATAACTAATGTCCCATGCCATATCCTCCCACCTCAATATGTATAATCGGAATATATGAAGATTAATTGAGGAGGGATTGCAGTGGAGCTGAAAACGGTGCTTTTTGATTTGCCAGGGGAGATTAATACAGAGAAAACCTTGGAGCTCGCCTTTGAGTATGCTTTGAAACTGCCTTCTAAAACTGTGCTTGTTCCCTCAAGTAGGGGAATTGTAGCCAAAAAGGCGTATGAAATGAAGCCAAATGATGTTCGCATGATTGTATTCACCCACCATGTAGGCTATTTTCACGATGATGAAGATGAATTTGAACCGGGGCTTAGACAGTGGCTACGCGATAGGGGAATAGAGGTTGTGACAATGACACATGCATTTGCCGGTATTGATAGGGGTATGAGGAAGATTTTTAAAGGGATATATCCTACGGAGATATTTGCCCTAGCCCTGAGAACAATGGGGGAGGGTACCAAGGTTGCCGTGGAGCTTGCAGCCATGGCCGCGGATGCAGGACTTGTGACAACCAAAGATGTTGTTGTATCTCTCGGTGGAACGGCCAGGGGAGTAGATACAGCTTTGATAATTAAGCCTGCCCACACCCGTAGTATATGGACAATAAGGCCTATTCACTTTATTTGTAGGCCTAAACTGGTTCAATTTGAGTTGGAGGTAGAAGATGGCTAAGATTACACGCACAGTAAATGTCAAAGAGAATCTTGAGGAGGTTATCTCGTCTTTGAAGGAAAGATATCCTGTCAAGTCTATACCATATGGTATGCAATTTATGACAGATAAAGGGGTTGTCAGTGTTTATACCTCTGGAAAATTGGTTTACCAAGGTGAAGAAGAAGGATTATATGAGGTTTTTAGATTAATAATGCCAGATGAAGAGAGTAGTAATATGATTTTCCCAGGGATAGGATGCGATGAGGCCGGTAAAGGGGAGTATCTTGGTCCTCTTGTTGTCTCTTGTGTTTGGGTAAGGGATGGAAAAACATACAGGAATTTACAAGGACAGGGGTTTATGGATAGTAAGCATGTTAATAAGAATCGCTTGTTTGACCTTTATGAATGGCTGAAAAAAGCTGATGAGAAATTTCTCAAAGTGTCTTATGTACTCTACACACCAAGACAATTTGACATAGCCTATGAAAGAATGGGAAACATTGCAAGGATTTTAGACCATATGTATGTTGAGGCAATATTGAAATTGCCCTTATCTAACCGAGTTATTATTGACCGCTATAGTAAAGGGGCTTTGATAGATAGGTTTATAAAAAATGCTATTTTGGAAGTAGGAGCAGAGAAATACTTTCATGTTGCTGCCGCCTCGGTTGTTGCTAAGGTTATCTATGAGAAATGGGTAGAACATTATGTGCCTAAAGATGTAGCTGATATACTAAGACAGAGTCATGTGTCAATCAATGAGCGAAAGAGGACACTATCTGGTATAGATATAAGTAGGTGGGTAAAAAATGCGTTTAAAACACAGATGGAGTAGTCTATTAATTGGTATAGTACTCATATCGCTAACTCTCGGTAGTTTTCCTGTTGGTGTATATAGCAAAGAGAATGTTTATAGCGATCTCAATGTATCGTTTGTATGTCAGGATAATAAACTGGTTGCCGATATAGATTTCTTCATTAAAGACATGAATATGTTTGGTAAAAAGCTATCTTTTGCTGCAGATGTTGTTTCTTTAGCTCCATGGGGTATAAAATCTTTTCATGTGCCCTTGTCTCTTACGGGAGACAGATTATCAGGTGTGTATAGGGGAAGCCAAAGTATTGGTGAGTGCAAAGATGGTGTTTATAAAGTAGAGGTGTCTATAGACAGTCGTATACGCAAGCTTTATACGGTAAATATAACATCAGACGATATTAAATATTGGTCAGATAATTTTCAAAAAACACCAGTTTTTATACAAGGGACTTTAACAGCCTCTGATGGAATTGTTGCATTTGATGTATTTGTAGAAAATAGTACTGACGCTACTCTAACTCTGTCTCGTTCAAATGTACTTTTAAATGTGCTACTTTATTCAGATAAGTATCTTATATACAGCAGTGTTTATGATAATGATGAAAAATATGTAAAATATGCTATCAGACCGAGGAAGTTTCTAATAGTATATCCAGGTGATAAGAAAAAGATAGCTGTTATTAGTGTGCCTGTAACAGATAGAAAGACCCATAAAGGTCAGTTCTCTTTATCAATAGTGGTTACTGGTACACCGTTTATGGGTAGTTATGTTCGTATTCCCGTCTTTGACGAAAATCAATGCGAAGCTGTTCCTGATTGGGCTGTGGAATATATTAAACACTTTAGAGAAGTAGGTGTCATTCCTTGGCATAATGTAGCTGTTTCAGCGACGCGTGGGGATGTGGTAAAACTTATAGGTAGTTTGTATAGGCGTTTTTATCTCTTTAGAGGAGAAGTATTTCTTGATGTATCACTTGGAGAGCCTATATTGGGGTTGCTAAACAATCTTTATGATATGGAACGTCTTAGTGGTTATCCAGATAAAACTTATAGGCCATCGCAAGGGTTATCAAGATTAGAAGCAACTATTTTCTTACTTAAGTATATATATGGAGATAGTGTCTACGAGCTTGTATCTGATAATCAAGTTGAGGGTATTTTTCAAGATGTTCCAATAGATAAGTGGTATGCCCCTTGGATTGAATTGGCTTACAGAAAGGGACTTGTTAAAGGTTATGAAGACGGAACATTTAGACCCTTTGAAGGTATAACAAGGTTAGAAGTTATAGTTATGCTTTATCGTGCTTATCTACTCACGAAATAAATTACTACGGTATAGGCTCAAAGAAAACGTTTTTGTATGAAGTTGTATATAAAAGGATAGGGGGACCATATGATCCCCCTTATCCCCTTATGGATTGGGTATTAGATTATTCTCCTCTGATATAAGGAACGCCGTCTGCTCTTGGTGGTCTGGCTTTACCTATAAAGCCTGCAAGAACGATAAGAACAAGTACATATGGAAGGGCTGTAAGGAATTCATTGGGAATGTAGGCTTGTACGAAGTCAAGTAACCTGAGGGCATCTGCAAATCCGAATATTGTGGAGGCAAGCACAGAGCGTATAGGCATCCAGTTTCCTAAAATCATAGAAGCCAGTCCAATGAAACCTCTACCACCTGAAATACCGCTTTGCCATATGGTGGGATATAGAGCTATGCCACCTAATGATGTAACAATACCACCAAGGAGGATTCCAGTATATCTCATTTTTTCAACATTTATACCCAAACTATCTGCAGCTTCTGGATTTTCTCCAACGGCACGAAGTCTAAGTCCAAGAGATGTTTTAAATAGTAACCAGTAGGATAATGGGGCAATGACAAGAAATAACATCAAAGCTACTAGCCATTGAATGTTTATGCCAAAGATTTGTGTATATGAGTTAGTTTTGCTCTGTGTTTCTTGCCCAAACATGACAAGGGAAAGCATACGGGTAACACCAATGGCTATAGTGTTCAGTGCGACACCACTGACAATATGATTGATTTTAAATGTTACCGTTGCCACGGCATGAATCAGTGATAATAGTAGACCTGCCATGATTCCCCAAAATAATCCCCACCAGGCACTATGACCGAAAAACGCACCGGCTACATATCCAAATGAAGAAACAAGCAATATGCCTTCAAGTGCAATATTTGCAACGCCAGAACGCTCATTGAATACACCTCCAAGAGCAGCATATCCAATGGGGGCTGAAGAAATAATTGTACTTCTCAATATAAACCAAAGTGTATGCCACATTATCTATCACCTGCCCCTGATAGCACTTCTTTTCTGCGCAGTTTAGATATGTATCTATTCATTGCTACACTTGCGATAACCATAACGATGATAATAAAGCCTGTGATGAGATCCATTGTGGAGTTGGGAATACCAAGTTCAAACTGTAAGTTGTAGCCTGCTGTTCTTAAAAAGCCAAACAGAAGGGCTGCTAATACAACACCAATGGGGTTGTTATATCCAATTAGCGCTACAGCTATACCATCAAATCCAAGACCACTTGTCATGTGGTGTGTGTAATATCCTTTTATGCCAAATATTTCTTGCAAGTTAATAAGACCTGCAATAGCACCACTCCACAGCATAGCATTGAATACCACTAATCTGGGAGGTACACCGCTGTACTTGGCTGCGTTAGGATTTGTTCCAAGCATTTCTATTTCAAATCCCCAGTTTGTATAGAAAATAATGATATAAACGATGAAGATCAAAATGGCAGCAATGAACAAGCTTTCATATAGTGGAATATACTTGGGAAATGGGAAATGTCCGTGAAATATATCATATAATTTGTGGAAAGTAACCGATGGTGGAAAGTCCAGTGTCTTAGGTTCGAGACTTTCTCCTACCTTAACGCCACTAAGAGGACCATTCACAAAATATTTGGCTGTTGTATATGCTATTTGATTCATCATAATTGTTGTAATAACTTCATGGACACCTTTTTTCATCTTGAGAATAGCTGGTATTAAGGCCCACAAGGCGCCGCCAAGCATGGCAAATAACACGACAAATATAACATTGAGCCAGTGAAAGGCCGGTGATTTGATGGAAAAGTAGATGGCATATATTGAAGCAACGAGTCCACCAATATAGTATTGACCTTCTGTTCCTATATTGAAAACACCAGCTCTAAATGCGATGGCTGCAGCAATACCAGAGATAGCAAGTGGTTCAGCCCTTGCTATAATATAGCCTAAATCTTTGGTAGAAGTAAGAGTTTTACCCATGACACGAAAGGCATATAAAGTATCACTGATAGATCCTTTTCTGATTAGCAGAATCAAGAAGAATAGTAGAAGTGCGGATATAACAATACCTACAACAGGGGCTACCAGAGACAAGAGGAAGTATTTAAAGTTATTGGTTTTTTTCTTAGGCAATTTGTTCACCCCCTACTGTATCTCCTCCGTTGTGGGATTCTAAATCTCCACCCAACATATAATAACCTACTTCCTTAGGAGTAACCTGTCTGTTTGTGTTGTCAAGCTCTTTTATGATTTTTCCTTTAAACATAACTCCTATCCTATCTGATAGCAAAAGTAGTTCATCTAAGTCAGCAGATACAAGAAGTATTGCCTTGTTTTGCTTTTTCTCTTCAAACAGCTGTCTATAAATGAATTCCATGGCCCCAATATCTACACCTCTGGTAGGATGGGCAGCTATCATGAGATCGTGGTCAAAGCTGATTTCTCTCCCAACAACGAATTTTTGTTGATTACCACCAGATAATGCACTCATAGGAACCTTTTCTGATGGGGTTCTAACATCAAATTTTTTGATGATTTCCATAGCCCATTTTGATATGTTAGAAAATCTTCTAAATATTCCATATCTGGCAAACTTTTCTTCTCTATGATGGCCCAATATGCTATTATCCGCAAGTGTAAAAGGTAAGAATACCCCGAATTTATGCCTGTCTCCAGGTATATGTGAAACACCCTTTTTCCTTATTATATGGGTAGGCTTGCCTGTAATATCTTCACCTTTTATTATGACTTGTCCCTTTTTCGGATGTCTTAGACCATAGATTGCTTCTATGAGTTCAGCCTGCCCGTTGCCTTCGACTCCGGCAATTCCGTATATCTCACCTGCTTTGATGTGAAAGCTAACATTATTAACGGCCATAACGCCTTTGGTATCTGATTCTACGGTGAGATCTTTTACTTCTAATATTACATCTCCGGGGGTAACATCTGGCCTGGGGACATCTAAAAGTACTGGATGTCCGACCATAAGTTCTGCAATCTTTTCTTTTGTTGCTTCACTTTTTGGCATTGTATGGACGAGCCTACCTTTACGCATAACACTAATACGATCTGCTATTTCCATAACTTCATGGAGTTTGTGACTAATGAAGATAATGCTGTGTCCTTGCTCTTTGAGCCTATTAATAATGGTAAATAGTTCCTCTGTTTCTTGAGGGGTAAGCACTGCTGTGGGCTCGTCAAGAATAAGGATTTTGGCGTTTCTATACAGAACTTTTAGTATTTCTACTCTCTGTTGTTGACCTACAGAGAGGACCTCTACATCTACATCCAGTGGAACATGAAGTCCACTTTCAGTCATAATTTTTTCAATGTTTTTTCGTGCTGTATCAAAATCTATGACTGATGATGGTTCATATCCCAAGATGATATTCTCAATGGTTGTTAAGCCGTATACAAGCATGAAGTGCTGGTGAACCATACCTATGCCGTGTCTTATTGCATCTTGAGGGTTCTTGAATTTTACAGGTTTCAATTCACCGTCTATCTTGATGTAAATGGTTCCCTCATCAGGGTGATAGAGTCCGTACAGAATCTTCATTAGAGTTGATTTGCCGGCCCCGTTTTCACCTACGAGTGCATGAACCTCTTTTTCTTTTAGGTCAAAGTTGATATGATCGTTTGCTAAAACTCCCGGGAAGCGTTTAGTGATGTTTTCCATTTTAAGGATGATATCTCCGGGCAAGTTGTTTCACCTCCCAAATAAAATAAAAGGGGAGCATATGCTCCCCTTTTGCCAGTTGGTAAGTTACTGTCCTAATTTTGCCTTGAATTGTTGCAGTTCATCATCTGTTGCGGGAACGGTGATTTCTCCGTTAATGATTTTCTGTTTTAACTCGTCTACCTGAGGTTTAATTGGGTCAAGGAGTTCTTTGTTGTAGTCGTTGTAAGCGTAGCCAACACCGTTTTCTTTAAGGCCGAATTCCATAACCTTAGCTTCCACCTTGCCATTATCATACATTTCTTTGATAATGGTATATACTGCTGTGTCTACACGCTTAAGCATGGATGTAATGATATGCTTTGCCATTTCTCTATCTTTCTCCTGGTCAGATGTTGCAAGAATGAGGCCCTGATCGGAGTCAACACCAATAGCCCATTTGTCCTTTTCAAGTGCTGCTTCAAAAAGACCCATACCAGTACCACCAGCTGCGTGGTAGATAATATCGGCACCCTGGTCATACTGAGAGATTGCGATTTCTTTACCCTTTGGTGGGTTGTTCCATGCCTGACCGGGATCATCAGAAACAAAGGCGGTCATGATAGCACCATCTTTGCGAAGTTCTGGGTTAACATACATGGCACCGGCTTCATATCCGACCATAAACTTACGAATAAGAGGAATATCCATACCACCTATGAAACCAATCTTGTTTGTTTCTGTTTTGTATCCTGCAATAGCACCAACAAGGAAAGAACCTTCCTGCTCTTTAAATAGCAGACAGGTAACATTGGCTGGATGGTCATCGGGGCTATAGCAGGAGTCAATGATAGCAAAGTGGACATCTGGAAAATCGTTAGCAACATTCTTAATAGCATCTGTGAAAGCAAAGCCTACGCCGATAACGAGATCGTATCCGTTTTCTGCAAGTTTACGCAGAAGCTGCTCTCTGTCGCTTCCTCCCTGCTTGGGCTCCATATACTTCATTTCAATGTTTGTGCCGTAGTTGACATTGTCAGGATCGTCTTTAATGTAGCCGCCTAACTCTTTTGCTGCCTTGACAAGTCCTCTGTAGGCAGAGTCGTTGAAGGATTTGTCGCCTCTTCCACCGATGTCGAAGACGACACCGACTTTAAGCTTTGGTTCGCCACTTGTCTGGCTTCCTGAATTCTGGTTACCGGTCTGAGACTGACCGCAACCTACGAGCCCCAGTGTAAGTACCAGGGCAAGGACGGTGATAATTGTAAAAACTTTCTTCATGCATAGTCCCTCCTTCTATAGGGTATTGTGAGACATGAGTCTCTGCATAAATTATTATACCCTCTTTTTTCTGAGAAGGATATTTAATTCCTTGGGTCTGATAAGGATTACAGTTGCACCATAAATCAAAACGGCCGTAAAAATAATAAATATTATTGTTGTTTTCTGCATATATTCTAAGTATAGGTTACTGCATATTAAAGATATGCCCATTGGTATAGTGTAAGCTGTTATTCTGATAAAATCTTTTAACAACATATTTACAATTCTGCCTGATGTTTTCTTCTCTAATGTATATCCTAAAAGAAGGAAATTAACCATACTGGCTACTGAAGTACCCAATGCTAAACCAGTTATTCCCATTTTTAGAAGGATTCCAAGGATATAGTTAAGTATAATATTGATGATAAGTGTTAAAGAAGAAGTTTTTAGTGGGGTCATGGTATCTTTAAATGCATAATGTCCTCTATTAAATGCTATGATGGCACTTTGAAATGGTATACCTATAGCATACATAGCCATGGCCATGGCCGTAAAGTTAACATCTTCCATTGTGAATTTGCCGCCGGGAAAGTAGAATAGTAGATATACGATTTGCTTTGATAAAAGGATAAGTCCAACTGCCGAAGGAATGGTTAAAAACCATATGGCTGATACACCATTTTCTAAAAGGTTTTGAAAGTCTTTCCATTGTTTTCTGCTAACAAATTCTGATAGTCTGGGGAAAAATGCACCTGCTATGGCAATTCCGAACATAGAAGAGGGAAGAGAGGCTATTTTGTTAGCATATTCAAGTCGTGTGATAGAACCTACTGGCATGAATGATGCCATTATCTGATCGGCAAGAACACTAAAGTAAATGATACCAGTGCTTAGGAGTGTAGGACTTGAGATAGCAAGGAATTGTTTAATGATGTCTTTTGATGGTTTGCAGAAGTGTATTTTTAGTACTTTGTTGACATGCAATGTGGTAAATATGAACATAAGCAAAGTGCCGATGAGTACTGATAATGGTAAAGCATAAGCTGTGTGAAGGAAGTATATAACAGTGACGATGGTAGCGTTTTGTATTAAAACACCTATGTACGGAATGGTGAATATATGGTAGGATTGGAACAAACTCCAGAGTATGCCACTGGTGATGATGAAGAAAAATGATATAGATGTCCATCTAAGGAAACTAACGAGATAACCGTATGTCATAGGATTTATGCCAGGGTATATCTTGGCGATCCATGGGGCGAATAGGAATGTTAGTATTGATATCCCGAGTCCCAGTAGACCAACAAATGAAATAATATTGCTGGCAAGGTATCTGGCCTTATCTTCACCTTGGGTTTCTTTTTCATGTATAAAAAGGCTAAGGAATCCTATATTAAATGCGGAAGATACCTGATTAGCCAGATAGAAGATAACTTTCATTGTGATATTAAAGGCATCGGTTATAGGCGATGTGCCAAAGAAGTATCCAATAAGCATATCTCTTGCGAACCCAAGAAGTCGGCTACCAAATATGCCAAGGAATGATATGATGCTATTAACTTTGACCGAGCGTGGTTTTATTAACCCTTTCACATTTTTTGCCTCCTTGCCAATTTTTTCACGATTTTTACCGCTTCCTCATCTCTTAAAATGAGAAGCATCGCTCCATAAATGATAATGCCTGTAATTATAAGTATTATTGTGTATATTCTTTCTATACCTGTTATTCTTTTCAGGAATATCAGAGAACCCCCCATAACAGAACTTGCCAAGATGACATTTATTAGTCCCCTAATATATTGTGAGGGTATAGGTCGGTGGGTGATGTTGAGTAATATGAAGAGTACGGCTATTTCCATTAGTGTTGAGGTTATGGCCGTTGCCAAAGCAAATCCTGGGGCTCCCATATCCAATTTAAATCCAAGCATCCAGTTTAAAATGATGTTTATGGGAACAAAAATGCCTGCAAGCCACATGGATATATGTCCTTTTTTCAGGGCCACTAAACTGTTGTTGAGTGGAATATACAAAGAGGTAAATAGATAGCGAAAAGCGTAGAAAGTTGTTGCATAAGCTACAAGAGTAACATCTGTCATTGTAAATTTGCCGCCAAAATATAGAAAGTAAATGATATTCTCTGAGAGAGAAGCTATTCCTACAGATGCTGGTATAATGAGCCATCCACCAAGATATAAAACTTTACCAATATATTCTGAAAATTTTTCCATATTACAACGGGCTCCAGCTTCGGCAAATCCAGTATATACGCTTTTAGATATTGCTTCGCCAAACAGAGCGTATGGTAACATAGCCACAGTTGTTGCCGATGCTAAGGCTGATACACTCCTTGGATCAGGAAGTAGGGTTGCCATATATCTATCTACAAATGTGTTGATAAAGTTGATGCTGGTGCCGAGTATCACAGGTGTACTGAGCCACAGGATAGATTTTATGTGTGAAAGTTTTGGCCTATGGAGTTGTTTGATGTAGCTATACATTGCAATGCTAACGATGGCTGCGAACACTATTTCACCAATAAGACGTCCACCCATTAGCATTGTTGTTGTAGGGAATAACAAAATAGCAATTATGTATATGGTGTTAATAAGCGGTTCCCTGATAATTTGGTAGGTGAATGTACGGAAACCGCTGAATATGGATTCTGCGGTGTCTGAGATGGCAAGAGCTATAATAAGTATGCCTGCCATTGTATACATGAGCTGACCAAAGTGTAAAAGATGCTTTGATGCAGTTAGATTTCCCAAAGTATATTTAGAGAGCAAGGGACTAAAGGCAATCATTAGTAATCCTATTACTAAGTTGATGCCTACCACCACGCTGAATGCACTGGTAATAGTAGACTTATCTTCTCTGTTTTGTAAAATGTGGGGTATTGATGCCTTATTAAAGCTTTTTATTGTAGTACTTCTTATAAGTCCTACAAGGGTGATGACAAAGGAAAAAATAGACATTTCTGGAGAAAGTCCAAACATAGTCTTAGTAAGGCGTTCCCTTATTAGTCCTAAGACCTTGCTGATAAATTTGCCGATTATCGTGTAAATGGATGCTTTTCTTATGTTTCCTTTCATCGTCGTATATTATCCCATAAATTCCACGGTTATAATAAATCTCAGATGTCTATGAGGAGGCAATGGAAATGTCGTATAGAAAAATCATGGAGAAATTAATGCTTTCTTCACGAAAGTGGGTATCAATAGATAGACTGGGTTTGGAAGAAGGAGAAATGATAGATTTTTCCGAATTTGTTAGGAGACAGAGTGGTGGTCTCATTGAGGTTTTGTATGATAGACATCCCGAAACAGGAGATGTTTATGCCATGCTTGTTATGCGAATGAAGAGTGTGCCCGAGGGTGATATTAGGCGTATGCTGGGTATTGATAGGTTTACCCTTGCTTTTCTTTTATATGTCTTATTTGAAGAAATACAAGGGCACACATATGTGTCTGCAGAAGATGTAATTCATATGCTTTCAGAGAAAGGAATTGTAAAAGACAATCTTTCTCTAAAAAAGTTTATTGCCAAGCTGGAGGATTATGGACTTATTCATACAAAATATGACGAGGAAACGGGATTTATTTTTGTTAGACCTACAGCCTTGTTAAGAAGACTTGTTGATACCTCTAAGGTAGCTAATAGCATGAGAGATGTATGGCAGGGGGCTAGTGAAGAATCAGTTAGGCGTCTAATTGGGAGGGATAATAGTGAGACCGAAGAAACTTAAGTTGAGAAATGTGCGTTCTTATGTGGAGGCAATACTAGATTATCAAGACGCAAAGCTAATTTACTACTATGGTCTGAATGGTTCGGGTAAAACGACTATTGCCCGTGCACTATTGTTTCTTGTGGGTATGGAGCCAGAAGATGGGGATATCCGTATGGGAGAAGAAGTTTTGGAGGTGGAGGGGATATTTGATGTTTCCGATGTGACATCTTCGCTTGTTCCCCGTAGTGATGTACTTCATGTACATCTTGAAAAGCAGATTGGTAAAAAGGCACATTATCGTATAGGTGAAGATGGAAAACGCATATCACATACCCGTCTTAGTGAGTATTTTGCGTCCATAGGTGCTTCTCCTAATCAGGTTTTTATTCAGATGGGATCCATTCCATTACCGTTTCGTTCTGCCGTTGAAGAACACATTAAGAAAAGAGGTATTTCGGAACATAGACGCAGACGCTTTACGGCCCTTATGGATCTTATGGGGATTAGAGATTTCATTGGTGTGCTGGAAGAGAAAAAGTTAGACTACGATAGAGTTATGGAGATATACAAAGAAGCAAAATTAGACCTCATTGATGTTTCAAGAAACTTTGAGCTAATAAAAACACAGTATGAACGCTTTTTGGAGTATAAGACTGTTAGGGAAGAGATAGAGAAACTAAAAACGCTAAAGAAAGTTGTCAGGGCAGCATCTTTTGTACAACAGCTACGTGAACTGGCATCTGAATATGGCAGTTTGTGTAGGAAACATAAGCAAATGGTAAAAGAGCTAAAAGAAAAAGAAGTTCTCCTTGCAGAGACAGAGAAGACGGAAAAGTTGCTTTCTAAAGAGTATAAGAAACTAACCGAAGCTGTTGAGACATTTGAGATCAAAAAGAACCGTGTTCTTGCTGATATAGGAAAAGTAGAAGGACAGTTAAAAGAATTGGGAGATGTTAAAGAACCAGTAGACGATAAGTATATGCCTTTGACAATTCCACAACTTGAAACAGAAATATCCAAGATAGAAGAACAGATCAAATCTCTCTTACGAAAGAAGAATACGTTAAAGGGTAAACAGGAGACGGTCAAAGGACAAAGGGAATCTATTGCCCGCTTGCTTGATGAGCGGAGAGAAGAACTACAAAAACTAATACAAGATGCCCCAGAACCGGTTGACGAAGACATGATGTCACAACTTGCAGAGGATATTTCCTCTTTGAAGAGGCGTATTGATGATATAAAAGAGCGGTATAAGCGGTGGCAGGCTAAACTGAAACAGAGTCCTGTTGTTGTAAAAGATGAACGATATGCTCCAGTTATTTCTAAGGTGCTTGCACTATTTATAGATAAGGACATTGCTCCCTTAGAAAATACACCTTCTTTACCTTATCCATCTTTAATAGAGTTTGTTGAAACCGATGATGAAGTTATAGCCTTGTTGTTGAGTCGTGTGTATGTAGTGGAAAGTAGGCAAATGGCAGATGAAGTTCGTTCTAAGGGAGCACTTGCCATTGCTGAAGATGAGATGTGGGATTGGTGGGGTATATGGGAGGATCCTGGTAGTGGACTTCAGCTTGCATTGTCTTCAGAGCAGATAGATCACATTGAAACAGATGAGCTTGAAGCCAAACTTGAGACAATGGAAAAAGAGTATAGGCAGCTTCAGGTACAGCATAAAGCATATGTTAGGTATCAAGATCGTGTGAGATTTGTGCAGACAGATATACGCTCTTTGGAAGATAAACTTCGCTCTATGCCAGATGTCTCTAAAATTATTGAAGAGATTCGCCGTTTGGATAGCAAGGTTGAAGTATTGAAGCACGATAAAGAACTTGCCGAGCAGACATTAAAATATATGAGGTTTTTGTCGTTGAAGAAGCGTAGAGACAGACTGTATCAGCAGCTTGAAACAATAAAGAGGGATACACCCGATAAAAAGAAAGTAGAAGATATTGTTGCAAGATTGTCTTCTGCCACAACCGACAAGCGTTATCTGGAAAAGGATATTACAAAGCTGAAGGGTGTTGTTTCCAAGATGAAGAGAGATATGTTGACGCTGAAAGATAAAATGCTTGCCATTTCTGCCAAACTCAGTGTTTATGATAAGTCTCTCCTTGAGGAGGCAGCTGCTTATGATGGAGATATGTCTGTTCTGTCTATAGATAGGCAGATTGCCATTTTGGAGGCGAAGTTACAGGGCATGGGAGAGGTTGAGGATGTTACAGATAGATATGAAGAGATGAAAAAGACTGTAGAAAATATGAAAAGGCGGTTTGAAGAGGTAGAAAAATGGCAGGCAGAGGCACTAAATGACCTAATGCATATGAAGAAAAATCTCATAGACTCTATTAAGCAGATACAAGTTAAGATAACCGATATATTCTCTGACTTCCTTTCAACATTTGGCTTTGATGGGAAAATAGAGATACACATAGATACAGAAGCCCCCAAGACAGTGGGGGATGTTATGGTATCTATTCGTTCAAGAGACGGGGTATGGAATGACTACGATGTTATGCGTCTGTCTGGTGGTGAGGGTGTTTTGGTAGCATTTAGTTTGTATCTTGCTGCATGGATGGTTAAAACAGGTGATGTACATTTTCTTATGATAGATGAGGCCCAAACAAATCTTGATAAAGTAAACTTTGGTAAGCTACTCAGACTTCTTTTAGAGAAGGTACCCGGACAGATACATGTATTTACTATGGTTGAGCCCCCTAAGGTGGTTGCCGATAGAGATGACGCTCTTATTTATCACATTACCAGAAATGTTTTCAATATGGCATCGGAGGTTATCAAAATTGAATAACATAACATTTACGGATCTACTAAAACGGTATAGCGACAGCTGGGAACAATTACACAACTGGGGGAAGATTATTAGAAGTTCTCGTTTTATAGATGTTGTTAGATTACTTCATATTGTTTTGATGGGAAATATATCCTCGTTGCTGGTTGATGAGCATTTTATTCTTACCGAATTTGAAAAGCGGTATGGTTTTTCGGAGGGCGTAAATGAGGTCATAGATATAGCCATTAAGAACTTACTTTTAAAGCGTAGTCGGGGTATGTATGAGTTAACTCTATATGGAAGATTATTTTTATTTATCATTTCCGATATTTTGGTTGAGATTGCAACATTTTATAAGACTCCTCCTACTAAAAGGGAGATTACACACATACTTCGCATACTTTCTATGTTAAGGGTGTATGAATCGGAAGGACTCATCGCTGAAAATATCGGTTTATTGACAACAGCACTAAGCAATATCAGGAAGAGTGCTAAGTTTGCACTGGGTGATGGTGGAGAAGATTTATATAAAAGACTTATATCAGAATATGAATCTATAAAAGCATTGGCATCAAAGACAGCAGGTGATGAAGACTTTGCCAAGGCTCTAACTGCTCTGGCTAGTATTATTGATACAGAACTGACCTTTATTAGAGAGCATCTGGAAGAAATCAAGCATTTGAGAAGGAAAAGTTATCTGTTGCTATATGCATCTTCTGCCGATGTAGAAAAGATTAGAGATACATTGCTAGAGAATGTAGAAGAGTACTTTGATTTTTCTACTGTTCCTATTGCAGGAATGATTACTCCTGTTTCCTATATAAGGCGGTATTTCCCCCAGATTTCTAATGATGAAGTTCTACGAGAAGAGACGGTTTCACCAATGCTTGATGAGGTTTCTGTTCCCATTCCTACATCTGATGAATTATTTCAGGTATTGTTTGCTTATTATAAGAGCCATGACATATTACCTGTCATGTCCGAAGATAGATGGTGGTTAGAGAAGCTTAGTGTGTATAAAGAGACCTATGAACTATACAAAAGTGAAAAGGGGTATAAGAGAGCACTAAGAGCCCGTAAGGTAATGGCCCTATCAATGTTTCTTATAACGGCAGTTGCCGATGAGGAACTTGTATTATCTGTCAAGAGAAAAGGGGAAGAGTATTTCAGAAAAGCCTATGAACAGGCTTTATCAAGTGATGTGTTATAATACATACTCGGTGGAGGGATGCCCGAATTGGCTAAGGGCCCGGCCTCGAAAGCCGAGGGTGGCCTTCCGGCCATGCGGGTTCGAGTCCCGCTCCCTCCGCCACTCACACACCTTCATATAACTTTAATATGTTATCTATCATATCTCTCTGACTTTTTAGCTCTTCTATCCACATACGGAGGGTTTGTTCGCCGAGAGGAGTGATAGTATATATTCTTCGTGCAGGACCTCCCATTGGTCCTGGTGTTTCCCAAGAAGATACAATGAGCCCTTCCATTTCCAGTTCTCGTAGTACACGATAAATAGGTCCCATGCCGCCCCTGCCTTGCACTGTATATCCGAATGGGGCCAATTTGGCTGCAAGATCATATCCATGAGATGGTTCCCTTCTTATGAGTAAGAGAAGTAGAAGCTTTAGAAACCATCCACCGTATCCTCCCCATCGCATTCCTCGTCCAGATCCTCGTCTTCCTGGCACAAACATCCCTCCCTTTTCTGTAGTGTATCATATGAAAAAGGGGGCGTTAATGGTGGATAAAAGGTGGGAAGGAAAACATATACTGCATGCTATAACAGGTGGTATAGCCGCCTATAAAGGGGCATATCTGACAAGTACTATGCATAAACTTGGTGCCTCTGTACAAGTACTTATGACACCTAAAGCAGAGGAATTTATTGGTTTTAGAACATTGGAATCTCTTAGTGGAAACTTCGTTATGCGTGGTGATGACCACCCAGAGTGGAAAAGGGCTTCTCATGTTGAAGCGGCAAAGTGGGGTGATGTAATGGTTATGGCACCTCTCACTGCTAATACGCTTGCTAAAATGGTTTCAGGTATGGCTGATAATATAGTTCTTGATACATATCTTGCCTTTACGGGATCGGTTGTACTTGTTCCTGCCATGAATACGGCCATGTATGAGCATCCCTCAACCCAGAGAAATTTAGAAACTGCTGAATCTTATTCTGGGCATATTGTAGTGCCTCCAGATAGTGGGTATCTTGCATGTGGCGATACAGGAAAGGGCCGTTTTCCTGAAGTAGATAAGATTATTGATTATGTGGAGTATGCCATGGTGGAGTCCAAACCTCTTAAGGGAAAAACAGTTGTGATAACAGCGGGTCCTACGCGACATTTTATTGACGATGTAAGGTTTATATCAAATCCATCTTCTGGAAAAATGGGGTATGAACTTGCAAGAGAGGCTTGGATTTTAGGGGCGAATGTCATATTGCTTCTGGGTAAGAGTAGCTATGTAGATGCACCACATTTTGCGAAAGTAGAATTCTTTGATACGGCTTACGACCTTATGGATTTGTTAAATAAGCATCTACAACATGCCGATATGCTTATCATGTCAGCTGCCGTGGGTGATTTTATTCCCGAACATCATGAAGGAAAACTCAATAGACGTCAAGGTGATATGGTTATACGTCTTTCTCCTGCTCCCGATGTTGTAAAGACAGTAAAGGCCCAGTATCCTGATGTATATGTTGTTGGATTTTCTGCCGAGGCTACGGCCGGTGTTGAGCGGGCTGTAAAGAAGATGAATGATAAAGGCATAGATGCTATTGTTTACAATGATGTTTCAAGAAAAGAAATAGGCTTTGGTAGTGATTATAACGAGGTCTATGTTATATTTAAAGATGGTGCAAAGAGGCATATACCATATGGTACAAAGCGAGATATAAGTAGAAGTATATGGCAAGAGGTGATAAAACATGTTTCCGATGGATAAAATAAGGACATTTTCTATAATCGCCCATATAGACCATGGAAAATCTACGCTGGCAGATAGATTTTTGGAAAGGGCTGGCAATAGGAAAGCCCAAAATATAGAGCAATATCTTGACCAAATGGATCTTGAGAGGGAAAGGGGAATAACCATTAAGTCTCATCCTGTATCGCTTGATATAGATGGTTTCCGTTTTAATATCATTGATACCCCTGGCCATGTGGATTTTTCTTATGAGGTGTCCCGTGCCCTTGCCTCATGTGAGGGGGCTCTTCTTGTTGTAGATGCCACCCAGGGTGTAGAAGCTCAGACGCTGGCCCATGCGTATAAGGCAATAGAAAATGATTTGGAGATTATACCCGTTATTAATAAGATAGACCTTCCAGCAGCTGACCCCGATAGGGTTAAACAGGAGATAGAAGACCTTATCGGTATAGATACATCAGATGCTATATTAGTCTCTGCTAAGATGGGATGGGGAGTAGATGAACTGATAGAGGCTATAAAGGAGAGAATACCTGCTCCCAGCGGTGAGCCAGAAAAACCTCTGAGGGCTCTCATATTTGATAGTAAATACGATAATTACCGTGGTGTCATTATCTATGTCCGTGTCTTTGACGGGGTTATACGCAAGGGAATGAAGATAAAGCTCATGGCAACAGGCAGTGAATATGAAGTTAATGAGCTAGGTATCTTTAGGCCTGAAATGGTTCAGACAGATGAACTTGGCCCCGGTGAGGTTGGATGGGTTGCAGCGACAATTAAAAATATTCGTGATGCCCAGGTTGGCGATACGGTAACATCGGCCCAGAATCCTGCCAGCGAGCCTATTCCGGGGTTTAGAAAAGTTAAACCGATGGTGTTTGCCGGTTTGTATCCTGTGGAGAGTGAGGATTTTGAAAAACTTAGAGATGCCCTCCAGAAACTGGCACTGAATGATGCTGCTCTATTTTTCCAACCAGAAAACTCACCGGCACTTGGGCCTGGCTTTAGGTGTGGTTTCTTGGGACTTCTTCATATGGAGATTGTTAGGGAGAGACTTGAGAGAGAATTTGACCTTGAGCTTGTTATTACAACACCTAATGTTATTTATCGTATTACCAAGAAAAATGGAGAGGTTATAGAAGCACACAGTCCGGCAGATTTTCCTGATCCTGCCGAAATAGAGCTTATAGAAGAGCCATATGTTAGAGGAGAGATCATTGTGCCCAACGACTATGTTGGCCCTGTAATGCAGCTGGCACATAACCGTAGAGGTGTTATGGTGCACATGGAGTATCCATCTGAAAACAGGGTGCACCTAACCTTTGATCTTCCATATGCTGAGATTATTCTTGATTTCTTTGACCAGCTAAAATCTGTTTCTCGTGGTTTTGCCTCCTTTGACTATGATTTCCTTGGTTATAGACCTGCTGATGTTGTCAAAGTGGAAATACTTGTCAACGGAAAACCAGTTGATGCCTTGTCGTTTGTGGCCCCTAAGGACTATGCAACGAGAAGGGCAAGAGAGGTGCTCTTGAGACTGAAAAAGGTTATACCCAGACAGTTGTTTGAGATAGCACTTCAGGCGAAAGTTGGGGGTCGCATTGTTGCCCGTGAAAATATTAGACCTTTGAGAAAAGATGTGCTTGCCAAGTGTTATGGTGGAGATGTCAGTAGAAAGAAGAAACTCCTCCAGAAACAAAAAGAGGGTAAGAAGCGTATGAAGAAGTTTGGCCGTATTAGTATACCTCAAGAGGCATTTCTTGAGGTGCTAAAAGTTGATAGTGGGGGAGGTAAAGATTGAGGCTATCTCTGTATATACATGTTCCATTTTGTCGCTACAAATGTGCATATTGTGACTTTGTCTCATATCCTCTGCTTAAGAAGGATATTGAAAGACAGTATGTGGATAGGCTACTTGAAGAAATAGATTGGTGGCATCAGGCATTGCCTGATGCCACCTTGTATACGACATATATTGGTGGTGGGACCCCATCGGCATTGCCCCTTTCTCTTATTGATAAGATTGCATCAAAGGTGCGCAAGTGGGGAACTCCTGTGGAATTTACCATTGAAGCTAATCCTGAAGACATATCTCGTGATTGGCTCTCCCATGTCACATCTATGGGTATAAACCGGGTGTCTGTTGGTGTGCAAACGCTCAGTGATGAACTCTTGTCTGCTTGGAACAGAAAACATACAGCCAAAGATTCTCTTAGGGCCATAGGGTGCCTTGCGGAAAGTGGCATGAATTTCAATGTGGATATGATTTATCCTACTTATCTGCCCTATGGTGTGTCTGTGCCGTTTAGAAAAGACATTGAGACGATTGTAGACATGAAACCTAACCATATGTCTGTGTATATGATGGATATACACGAGGGAACGATGGCCTATTCTCTCATTCGTGGTGGTAAGTGGGAACCTGTGGCGGAAGATACTTTATATGAGGATATGGTATGGCTGTATGCCTTTATGAGAGATATGGGATATCACCATTACGAGATATCAAACTTTGCCCTACCGGGATACAAGAGCCAACATAATATTGTGTATTGGCATCAAGACTTTTATGTTGGGGTGGGGATATCGGCATGGGGCTTTGTGAACTTTGTGAGATATGAAAATCTGCCTACGATCAACAACTATCTTGTAGGAGATATTCGGAGGACATACGAAGTGGTAAGTAGAAAAGACCTTTTGGTGGAGTATGGTCTTATGGCACTGAGGCTGATAGGTGAGGGTATCAACCGTTTTCGCTGGGAGAGACTTGGGGGAAGTTGGAGTATCCTTATAGGTAGAACAGTAGATATAGAGTGTGTGTCAGTGTCTGATGACAGATTATTTATAAAAGACAGCCCTGAATGTATTATGCTTTCAAATACTATTATTGAGGAGATACTTGAGCCATGGTTATAAATGGACTAATTGATATATCAATGACGGCTTTGATAGGCAGAATGACCACAGTGGCTTTTATAGGTGATGTTCCTCTGTTTAGGCCTATGTCTGAAAAGAAACTCCGTTATACACTGAAGAAATATTCTCCCGATGCTTTGGTGTTGTTTATCAAAGGTAATACCTTAGAAGACATATCTGCTTTGCTGGATATACACCCTCATATATGGCTATTTGCCTATGACTATAACATTCTCAAAGTGTTTGCAGATGGGGTTGAAGGGATAATGTGGCTGATTCCTATGGATACACAGCTAAAAGATGATATAGAGAACTTGCATTTTCGGGTATCAGAAGATGTATTTAATACAAACAGAAGATGGTTTGTAGGTAAAGAAAAAAGGGTGGAAGTAGTCTCTCCCACCCTTAATGAGATTTTTCAGAAAAAAAACGGTGCTCGTTATCGCAAATTTTGGCTATAGGAGCGGAATAAGGTCAGAAGCTGTAATAACACCTATAACCTTACTGGTTTCCTGACCTGTTTCGGTAACAATAAGCATACCCATGGGGTTTTCTTTGAAAAACTTGAAAATCTCTTCTACTGTTGTTTCCTTGCTTATGATATGGGCATCTTCAATATATTCTTTGATATCTCCGATTTTCAGATTTTCCCATTTTTCTACTTTGGCGTCTGCCAGTCTACCAATGAGTCCTTTCAGTGACAGCATACCTATGATACGAATACCGTCCATGACAGGAAGTTGTGAAAATCCTCTTTCCATCATGATCTCTTTGATATAACCTAATGTATCTGAGACATCGGCGATAACGGGTCGGTTGCTTACAAGATGTCTTGCCTCTTTAGCATTGTGTTTAATAAGCATTTCAAGCGTGGTAATAATAAAGCGAGCTGTCTGTGGTTTTAGGAAGAAACCCTTAGATGTGTGTAAGCACGATTTAATGTCGCATATTTCCAGAAGAGACTTTTTAAGATATTCGTCGCGAATAAAACCTTTTTCAGCGAGCATTTCTATAAGTGTTTCACCATCAATATCACCTGTGTATTCAATACCATAATCTGGTGCAAAATCCCTTAGTAAATTTTCAATGATACCCAGTGCTTTCCTACCTGCTGTATCTGGTTCGTCCATGAGCAGGTCTTTGACTTCAATTAGCAGCGGCATATATTTTTCCAGTTTCATAGTGATCCCCCCTTTTATTCATTATTATCTCATAACTTTCTTTCGCTTTGTAGGAGGATCTGACCAGTGGACCTGATACAACTACAGGTATGCCTATAGACATGCCGTATTCCTCATATTCTTTAAATTCTTCAGGTGTTACATACCTGTGAACAGGTATCTGCTGTTTAGATGGTCTGAGATATTGGCCTATTGTTACGATATCAACACCTGCATAGTACAGATCTTTTAATACCTTAAATACTTCATCTTTATTCTCACCAAGACCAACCATAAAGCCAGATTTTACAACAGCATTGGGGTAGTGGTCTTTAACATATCGTAGTATATCCAGGGATTGCTGATAATTGGCACCGGGACGAATATTTCTAAATAGTCGGGGCACAACTTCAACATTGTGGTTCATAACATCAGGCTGGGCTTCCATGACAATATCTACAAGTTCCATATTACCCTTAAAATCGGGAATGAGCACTTCAACCTTTGCCCCTGTGATCTCTTTGACCTTTCTCACTGTCTCCGCATAATGGTGGGCTCCACCATCAGGTAAGTCATCACGGGTGACAGATGTGATAACGACAAATGACAATCCCAGCTCCTTAGATGCTAAAGCCACCCTGAGAGGTTCATTGGGGTCAAGGGGTTGAGGCATGCCTTTTCTAACACTGCAATATCTACATGCTCTGGTACATATATCACCGAGTATGAGAAATGTTGCGGTGCCATCAGAATAGCATTTCCCCCTATTGGGACATTTTGCTTCAGCACATACAGTAGATAAATGATATTTACTTAACACATTTCTTACATGTCCGTAGTCCTGTGTAATGTGCATATGGAACTTAATCCAAGCAGGTTTACGCATAATATCTTCTTTCACATCTCTCACCTCACTCAATTTTATATCCTTGAATAATGGGTATAGCATGCATAATGGCGTCTTTTAAAGCTGGTATGATTTCCCGTGATGCTTTGGGAGAACCGGGTAGTGTGATAATAATAACACCTTCTTTGGTAATGCCGGCTATACCGCGAGAAAGTAGGGCATGTGGGGTCTTAGCCCATGAGATGTATCTCATATACTCGGCTATACCGGGTAGCTCTTTGGCAATAAGGGGTTTAATGGCTTCTGGGGTAACATCTCTTGGAGATACTCCTGTACCACCTGCTGTGAAGAGCACATGAACACCTGCCTTGATACCCTTTTCTGCTGCCTTTCTTATGTCTTCTATATTGTCTGGAACAATAACCTTATAGGTTAAATGCCAACCAAGTTCTTGACATATTTCCTCGGCAGTGGGTATAACTTTATCTTCATATTCACCCCTTGAGGCCCTATCAGAGCACACAACCACGCCAATTTTTACATCTATCTTAGGTATGTGGTGATGGTGACTCATTTTCTAATCCCCCTTATAAGAAATGCTTTATCGGTGATGGTGCCAGAGCCTTGGTTGGTGGCTTTGGCAACAAGCATACCCATAGGGTCAGAAACAATTTTAAGCCAGAGATCTCCAATAAGTAACATGTCATATTCCTTGGGTATGGTGGATTTTAGGGCAATAGATCCTGGAACACTGTTATTTATAACAAGGGGAAACTCATCGCCTACATTAGCCTCAATGTATATGCCTTCTTCTGGTAGTGATAGTATCTCTATTTCTTTAATGTTGTAATTTTCACCGGACATGAATATGTCGGCTATATATACATTTTTGGTAACACTCTTAAACATATCTAAGAGTGTTGTTAGTGATACGATATTGCCCAGTGTGGCAATAATACCAGGACATGCTGTGGCCTCAACACGGACATGTGATGTTATGTGGTGGTTATTGACCTCAAATTTGACCTCATATTTGTTAACAATAGAATCAGGAAGCCAAGGGGCCAGTATGTAACGGTTTTTAATGGCGTTTTCTGCAGCAAACCTTGCTGTTAGCAGTATACTATCTATATCGCCCTTAGGTGTTTCTTCTATGAGATTTTCTACATCGGGCCAAATTAGTTTACCTGTACTTTCTCCAGCTTTTATTCTCATAACACCATTCATATTCATTCCTCCGTAAGCAAACTAACTACAGTATGGTTAACCCTTACAACAGCCATATCGCAACGAGGGGTTAGCATTAATAGGAAGTGACCGCTCTCATCAATTTCCCTGTATGTTATTGTCATGAAGTGTGGTCCTACTTCTATATAACCTTTTGCATAGTATAAATCGGCGTCTGTGACAAGTAGTGGGTAGGAATTATCCTTCTCTGCCAGTGGCGGATAATTGCTGATGAACAATGGATCCAACTTTTTTATCTTGATATATTTCTGATCTGTGTTTACAGAAGTTTTTATAGATAAGATTTTTCCCAAATGTCTGCTTAGTGTGCCCGATTTACCACCAGATTTGTGAACAAGCATGCTTCTCTTAATGATAAAATGATAAAATGATTTATCTTGGTTGGCAGCAAATGTCAGGGCATATATAAGACTGCCAAGATAACCTTCAACTTCCATTCCTGTATACCAGTTTGCCCTTACTTGAGTAGTTACAAAGCATCTATCTTGGCTAATATCTGTTGAATCAGAACCTATGTATGTAAAGGGGATAGGATGAGTCATAGGAATAAATTGAGGAAGAAGTTTGGTTGCTATTGTACTACTGAGAGATGCTTTTACCAATGATTCTTTTACATGTTTGATAGCATTTCCAGTATGAATGACTTCAGTGAGCACAATGGCCTTTCGCGAAGTAACATTCTTGTCTGTTACATCTACCATGTGTGGTAACCCATTTTTAATGTGCGTTGGCTTCACGCTGTTACCCTCCTATATTTCTCATTTCAACACTCCATGCTGCTTTTGGGTCGCCGTGTTCTGGTTTTGCCTTGATTCCCTCTTGGAGAAACTCTATTGTTTCTTCCAATCCAGCCCTTATCTTGTCAAGTCCTGGTATTTTTATTGGAGCAAACAAACACGGATATATATTACCTCTACTGTCTATTCTAATACGATTACACCTCTGACAGTAATTCATAGAGAAAAAAGCTATGAAACCTACAATGGTGCCATCTTCTAATTTGTAGTATGTACTTGGGCCTTTACCAAGATGAGTATCAATAGGCGTTAAAGGAGATATGTTTTCTTCAATGTATTTTTTTAAGTCTGTGATTTTAAAGAACATGTCATTCCATGTCTCTGTATCTATCTTGGGCATTAACTCTATAAATCTTAGGGGCACATTGCGAGAACGGGCCAGGTCCAGTAGGGATGGTAATTCTTTTATCGTGATGTCTTTCATAACGACAGTATTGAGTTTTACCTGAATACCTGCATCTATGGCGTCGTCTATACCTCTAAGGACAAGATGCACGGCGTCTACACCGGTGATGTATTTGAATGTTTCAGGATCTACAGCGTCAATACTGATATTGGCCGAAGTTAAACCGGCATCTTTGAGTTCCCTTGCATAAATTGACAGGTAATAGCCATTGGTTGTGATTGCTATATCGTCTATGCCTACATCTTTTATCATGGAGACAAGTTTGGGAAGAGGATGTCTTACGAGAGGTTCTCCGCCTGTTAGTCTTATTTTGTTGATACCTAAATGTTTGCCAGCCTCTGCTATGCGAGCTATATCTTCAAACGACAGTATGTCTTTCTTTGGCACTTTTTCAAATCCATGGGTGCCTGTGGTGCAATATTTGCACATAAAGTTGCAATGATCTATGACGGATATACGAATATATTCTATTTTCCTTCCAAATGGGTCTGTCATTTACTTAACCACCTTTCCGCTGGCAGACACATCATAGCCTCCAATTTCTTGCACTTTTGCCTGCCATTTTGTGCTTCTTAGCACATCTATGATATTTTGAGCAAGTGCTTCATCGTCTTCAGGTATGATTATATGATACTCCTCAGTATGTACAGGAACAAAGTCTAAATTAAGGGCATCGGCGGCTGCCTTTATACCAAGACCGGCATCTGCCATGCCTATTGCAACAGTCATGGCTACTTGCAAGTGTGAGAATCGTTCAAGCATATAGCCATCAATATCGTTGGGTGAAATCTCGTATTTGGCCAGAAGAAAATCAAGTAGCATACGCGTGCCAGAGCCCTTTTCCCTGTTGACAAACCTTATTCGCCTTATATCTTCAAAGGATGATATGTTTTTCGGATTGCCTTTTGGCACAATAAACCCTTGTTCTCGTTTTGCCATAAGTATGAGCCTTGCCGGTCGTTTAATGAATGGCACATTATACTGTCCCGTTTCTGGATCAAGAAGGTGGGCTCCTGCAAAATATACTTGTCCTTTGTTAAAGGCTCCAATAGAACCCAAAGAGCCCTTTTTTGCATAAGATATTAGTACCCCTTTTTCTCTAAGGAGAGAAAGAAGTAATTTAAAGGCTATATCATCACTTGCCATTACCAAAAGAGGATGTCCACCTTTTACCTTGATAATTTCAACTTCTTTACCGGCCCGATATCCTTCGCTTCCTTCAGGTATAAATAAATGTGCATTTGCCATAGTAATGGGAAATAGTTTGCTGGAACCACTACCTAAAGTTATGGCATGCTCTTTACCATCGTGGGCTTTACCTACTACTATACGAAGTAACTCTGCAACACCACCAGGTGATGGCACATGCACGCTAAGCGTTGCTTTTTCTATGTTTTTAGGTATAGGAGTATCTTCCGGTATAAATACTTGAATAAGGGGTTTTACAATATGTTGGAGTATATAGTAGGTGGCAGTTGGATATCCTGGTAGCCCTATAACGGGCTTATTGTCCACTATACCTATTATTGTGGGTTTTGATGGTCTGATACGTATACCATGAACGAGCAGCTTTCCCGTGTTTTCTATCAGGGGAGCAATAAGGTCATGTTTTCCTCTTGAAGAGCCCCCAATAAACAACACGATATCTGCAATTTTTAGACCCTCTTTTAGTGCGTGAGATAGCTTGTCCATATCATTGGGAACAGGACTATATATTTTTGATACCGTACCTCCAAATTTTTCAATATACTGGGCTACCATGAGGCTACTTGTTTCTGGTAAATCGCCTTCTTTGAGGTCAGTTTCGGGAACCTTCATCTCTTCTCCTGTGGGTATGATGGCGACACGGATTGGTTTGTAGACTTTTATTGTCTTTACCCCAGCTGCCCTCATCAGTGCTATGTGTTCAGGGAGAAGATATGTGTTTCTCCAAATAATAAGGTCGTTTTTGATAACATCTTCTCCTATAAATCGGATACCTTTTCCGACAGAAATACTCTTGTGAAATACAAAGTATTCACCGTCTTCTAAAACATCTTCTTGCATATATACAGCATCTTCTTCAGGAAAGTGAATGGGATCTCCTGTATTGACATAGCGAACACTGTCTTTGGGAACCCTTATGGGATTTGCCGTGTGGGCCCCTTTAAATCTATCACTTTTTACGGCGTATCCATCAACAGCTGCTGCCAGGAAGTGGGGTACATTACGCTTTGCCCATATTTCCTCTGCTGATACCCTACCAACGGCCTCTTGTACTGGTATTTCTTCTGTTTGAGGGGAGATGAGAGATTTTAGCGTGTTATTTACCAACTCTAAAACTTCATTCCATGGGGTGGTGTTGTGAAATTTACTCATAAAAGCATCACCTCAACTTCCTCACCAGCCGATAGCCCTTCTTTTTCTGGTGGTATGCGGGCTAAACCGTCTGCCATGGCAAGTGTATATGTTATACCTGACTGTGTAATCATTGGTTCTACTGTGGGGGGGGATGTGGAGAAATCTATTTTTACTCTGAGATATTCTTCTATACCGGGCTTACTATATACTTCGGTTTTGATTATTCCTCGTATGAAAACAAATGGTGTTTGTCTATTACTGCCGGCTATATATTCCACAATATTTGTACCTATCAGTTTGGCTGACACGAAACATGATGCTGGATGCCCGGGCAGTCCCAGTATTGGTTTCCCACCGGAAACAGCAACAATGGTGGGCTTTCCAGGACTGATGCGGAGTCCATGAAATAATATCTCACTATCGGGTAGACTTTTTATAACAGAAACGACAAGGTCCCTTGTGCCGGCCGAAGAGCCTCCTGATAACATGACAATGTCAGCTATATTTAAAGCCTCTTTTAAGGCTTTTTCCATTGCCTCTCTTTTGTCGGGAATAATAACTGGTGATACATCTAATATTTCCCCTATTCCTCCAAACATGGCTTTGAGCATGGGACCATTGGCATCACGCATTTTCCCAGGTTCTGGATAGCTGTCTGGTGGAACAATTTCATCTCCAGTAGAAAAAATGGCTATTTTAGGTTTTCTATATACTTTTACTGTTGTAATGCCGGCATATGCAAGAAGCCCGATGTGACGGGCATGTAGTTTGGTTCCCTTAGGTATAAGGAGCATGCCTTCCTTAATATCTTCCCCAGGTTGCACGGTGTTTTCACCAGGTGCTACACTGCGATACATTTCTACATATGGAGAAATTTCTTCGGTATATTCAATCATCTCAACGGCATCAGCTCCTTCTGGTAAAATGCCGCCTGTTGGTATATACATGGTCTGACCAGGGGCTATATCCTCTTTCGGTATTTCTCCAATGTGAATTTCTCCTTTCTTAAGGAGCATTGCAGGTGTTTCGGGAGAAGCCCCCATTGTGTCTTCAGATTTAACGGCATATCCATCTACGGTTGAGCGTGGTAGTGGGGGAATATTCTCTGTGCTGTATATATCCTCGGCCAGTATTCTTCCTGATGCTTGAAAAATACTAACCTCTTCAGTATTCTCTATACGAGAATATCTATGGTATATGGGGGTTAGCCTTTCAGAAGGCGATACTAAATATAAAAATGCCATACAAGCACCTCCTCTCGCTTAAATTATAAATCAAGATATTAATCTGGTAGTAGACAGATAGAATACTTGTGGAGGTGATGACAAGATGGATTTTATGAGTATGCTATGGTGGCTCTTGTTTATCATTGTAATTATGGAGCCCGCTATGCAACAGTGGCATCTTCAGAATATGCGTCACATGCTACTGGCAAGACTGGAGAAAAAGAGAAAGAGTAGGGTTATTACCCTTATTCACCGACAGGAGACCATTTCATTCTTTGGTTTACCTATTTCTCGTTTCATCAATATTGATGATTCTGAGGCTGTTCTTTCTGCCATTCGCTCAACACCCGATGATGTTCCTATAGATCTTATTATTCATACACCGGGAGGTCTGGTGCTTGCAGCGGAACAGATTGCCAAGGCACTAAAAAGACACAAGGCACCTACCAGGGTTATTGTTCCCCACTATGCCATGTCTGGCGGAACGCTAATAGCACTTGCTGCAGATGAGATTATTATGGATGAAAATGCTGTGTTGGGACCAGTGGATCCTCAGCTTGGATCTGAACCTGCTGCGTCTATTGTTAAGGCAGTGGAGGAAAAGGGAACAGATAAAGTGGATGATGCCACGCTAATCAAGGCTGACATGTCAAAAAAGGCACTGAAACAGGTTAAGGAGTTTGTCAAAGAGATGCTTCTTGAACATTATACAGAGGAAGATGCAGAGAGAATATCCGACATTCTATCTCAGGGTACTTGGACCCACGACTATCCTCTCTTTAAGGAGACACTTGACGAACTTCTAAAACCACAGCATGGTGGCGATGGGATAAAAATCAGCACCGATGTCCCAACCGAGGTGTACATGCTAATGAATCTGTATCCACAACCTGCCGGTCGTCGCCCCAGTGTTAGCTATATTCCGCATTCTACAGGAGATTGGAGGAATAAGTAATGTTTCTGTTGCCGTTAAGGGATATTAACCCTACTCGTAAGGCACCAATTATGACTTATGTCATAATACTGGTGTCTTTTCTTGCATTCTTCTTTGAACTGTCTATGCCGAAGGGAACCCTTCAAATGTTTATACAAACACATGCATTTGTACCTGCTAAATTCTGGCATATGGTTAAAGTATTTGATCTATGGGGAATACTGTCTATGATATTGTTTTCTACATTTTTGCACGGTGGCTGGATGCATATTATAGGTAATATGTGGTTCTTGTATGTTTTCGGTGATAATGTAGAAGACGCTATGGGACATCATGTATATCTTCTTTTTTATCTGTTTGCTTCTGCCGTTGGTATGATTGTTCACGCTATGATCTTTCCTACAAGTAACATGCCACTTATTGGTGGTTCTGCTGCTATCTCTGGTGTTCTTGGAGCCTATATGGTTCTTTTCCCAGCATCACCTATAGAAACACTTTTCATTATAGGTATTTTCCCTATGACTGTATATATATCTGCTTACTGGTATCTGTTTTACTGGATACTCCTTCAGCTTGTGAGTGGTATTGTTGATGTTATGAGTCCTGTTGCATATTGGGCACATGTGGGTGGCTTTTTAGCGGGTTTATGGATAGGTGCAGTTGTTAAAAGTCATAGACCTACCAGGTACAGGTTTTATTCTGATAGAATTTACTACTATCGGTAATGATTTAATATAGATCTCAGGAGGGGATGTTATGAACTTTCCACCACACCATCTGTACATAAGGCCTCAGTATATGCCTATGCCTATACCATGGCACATGGTAGAGCCTGATGCAGAGTCTTTGATAGTAGAGTTGGGGTTTGGTAGAGGAGAGTATCTACTGACTTTATCAAAAACCTTTCCTGATGCCCTTATTATTGGGTTTGAGGTGTCAATGACTTCTCTTCTTAAGGCCGCCTATAGGCTTCAAAGTGCAAACAAACGCAATGTGAAAATGCTGCTGTTTGATGGGGTTTTAGGTCTTTCAGAATTTTTTACCCCAAATTCGGTAGATGCTGTGTATATGAACTTTCCCATACCTTGGCCTAAGAAAAAACATGCCAAACGAAGAGTTGTTAGGGATGATTTCTGGCGTATACTTGCTCGCGTGTTAAAAATTGGTGGGTATTTTGAGCTTATGACCGATGTTGACTGGTATGCCGAAGAGGCACAGAAAAATGCTGAGGAAGTTGGGGTGTTTTCTGTAGAACTTAAGAGAAATCCTAGCCGTAGGGTTCAAACAAAGTATGAGCAAAAATGGCTTGCAGAGGGTAGAGATATATTCTTGGTAAGGGTTGTCAAGGATGAAGACTATAAATCTGATTACGAAAGACTGTTTATAAAGGGGGCTGACTATATGCCACATGCTTTCATAAAAAAGCCGTGGAAAGAGCTTCTTAATGATATGAAGTCTTTGGAAGGACTAGAGATAAGACAGTCTACTGATAAAGGCTATGGTATTAGAGAGGTCTTTTATAGAGATAGAGAGATTCTTTTACGCAGCTTTACCATAGATAGGGGGTTTTTTCAGTCGTTTTATATATGGATTCGTCCCGAAGATAAAGAGGGGGACGATGCCTTTCTTATGAAACTTGATCCTCTGTCTTCGCCGTTTAGAACGAAATCTCTCATGAGCCTTATGAGACATATTAAAGATATAGTAGGAGAAGAATTTGTTGTTAGACACAATTTAGGTTAATATATGTTTTGTATAACCAGGCCATGGCAAGGTGCCGTGAGGCTTAATAGGGAAGCCGGTGAAAATCCGGCACTGCCCCGCAACTGTGAGGGGTGAAAGCCCTTGTTAATATGCCACTGGGTAATCCGGGAAGGCTACAAGGGTATGCCCCGAGTCAGGAGACCTGCCTTGCCATGCCGCGGAAGCCTCGCGTGGGGGTAAACCGGGGACCTCCACCAAATTTTAAAAGGAGGTGCTAAATATGAAGAGAAAACTGACTATTCTCTTGTTGTCTTTGCTTCTTGTTTCTTCTCTTTTAATCACCAATGTGTATTCTGCAGTTGTTGTTGATGATGTGGGTAGAGTTGTGAGGCTTTACAAAACCCCTAAGCGTATCGTGTCTACAGCTCCATCTATCACCGAGATTTTATTTGCCATTGGAGCAGGCAGTCGTGTTGTTGGCCGTACAGACTTTGATAACTATCCACCTGAAGTGAAGAAAATACCCAGTATAGGTGGTTTTTCTACGCCTAGCTATGAGAAGATTATTAGCTTGAGGCCTGACCTCGTTATCTCAGCTAAATCTTTTCCTAAGCAGTTGTTTGACAAATTATCTGCAGAGTTTCCTGTAATGGTGCTCGATCCCCATTCTCTGAAGGATATTGCCAATGACATACGCAAAGTGGGTTTGGTAACTGGACTATATAGAAATGCTCAGGGTGTTGCATTTAAGGTAGAAGCCATTGAGAGGGCTGTTAGGGCTTTTTCTAAAGACCATAGAGATTCTAAGGTATTATTTGTGCTCTGGTATAACCCCATTATGTCTACAAACAAATCAACATTCATAGGTCAGATGCTTGATGACATTAAAGTAACAAATATTACAGCAGAGCTTTCGAGTCCTTGGCCTATGGTAAATCCAGAGTATCTCTTGCAGAACAATCCCGATATAATTATCATGCCGAAGAATTCTATGGCATATGCTGGTAAACCTGCATTTCTTGATGAATTTCCTTGGAAAGATCTCAAAGCCGTGAAGAATGGCAATGTCTACTATGTTAATGATGATTGGGTGTTTAGACCGGGTCCTCGTATTGTTTATGGTCTTGTTCAGTTAGCTCATGTTGTTCAACCGAAAACATTTGATAAAAAGGTTGTTGCTATAGGACTTAATGATAGAGTTTATGCTAAGTCCTATTACAAACATGAGTTGGAAGATGACAATGGAGCTGTTGCCGTATATCTCAATGCCGATGAAGGGCGCACATATATTTCAAGAGATGGTGCAGAGAAAATATTTGGTATTGAGACAGGTTCTGATTTTGTTGTGTATAAAGGTAATACATGTAAAGTAAAAACTGATGATAGTGGTGTATATATTCGTCTGAGAGATGTTTTGAACTGCATGGGAGTAAAGGATGTTATATGGAATGGAGATTATAGGGAAATCTACCTCCTCTTGCCATGAAAAAATATAGGCAAATAATACTGATAGGAGGAGGCTTTGTCCTCCTCCTTTTTACCATGCTACTGGCTGTTTCTTATAGTAGCATCAAGAGGGGACAGGCTATTTATATTTCCCCACTGCTAGCCATAGATGTTCTTATTAAGTGGTTGTCGGGTAGTTCATTGGGTGTTACCGATAAAATAGCTATATTTCGCTTACAGAGGGTATTTGCCGCTGCTATCTCTGGTATGCTCCTTGCTATAGGTGGTACGCTTTATCAAACGACGCTGGGGAATCCCCTTGTTGATCCTTATCTTCTTGGCGTTTCTGCTGGTGCATCTTTGGGAGCTGTGTTATCATATCGCTTTCATTTACCTGGTCCTGTATGGCTTTATGCCTTTGTATTTGCACTTATTGCATTTTCACTTTCATATGTTTTAGGAAGGGGAAATAGATTGAAGATTGTGCTGTCTGGTGTGGTTATTTCATCACTGGTATCAGCTGGTATTACACTGGTTCTTATCATGTGGAATGATTCATTGCACAATATATTGGCATGGCTAATGGGAAGCTTTGCTATGGCCGATGGAAAAAAGGTGTTGCTTCAAAGCATTGTCCTTATCTTTGTATTCCTGATTATCATGGCAACCCATAGGGTTCTGGATATTATGCTTATAGGTGATGAGGTAGCACATGGGGTAGGTGTCAATGTGTTTAGATATAGGCTTTTATATCTTGTCTTAGCATCACTTGCTGCAGCGTTTGTGGCTGCATTCTATGGTATTGTATCGTTTGTTGGACTTATGGCTCCTCATCTTGCGCGATTAATGGTAGGGGACAAACATTTATCAAAGATACTTTTGGCTATGGAAATAGGGGCTATTTTACTTGTTTTGGGGGATTTCCTTAGCAGAGGGGTAATGTACCCTATGGAAATTCCTATTGGTGTCTTTACCTCTATTGTTGGTGGTGTGTTTTTCTTATACCTTGTCGTGCGTGGTGAATGGGTGTGAGTATTGTTATTAAAGAACTATCATTCGGATACCGCAACGATCGTTTTACGCTGAAGGATATATCTTTGAATGTTACACAAGACATGTTTCCCCTTGCTATTGTCGGGCCCAATGGTTCTGGTAAGACAACACTTTTAAAAAATTTGGTGGGTATATATACCCCTCAGAGAGGACATGTGTATATTGATAGTGTAGATATTCACCGTGTGTCTGCCAGAGAGAGGGCATCTCTTGTAGGTGTGCTTTTCCCTGATAAGGCATATCCTGCATCTGTACCTGTCATAGATGTTATTATGGCCGGTATGTATAGATTTGTTAAACCTATAGGTGGATATACACTGCAGGATATGGATAAGGCCTATACTGTTATGAAACAACTTGATATAATTCATCTTAAAGATAGATTGTTTTCAACTTTATCTTCGGGTGAGAGGCAACTTGTCTTAACGGCGATGGTTATGCTTCAGAGCCCTAAGGTTATTCTTCTTGATGAGCCTACATCTTTTCTTGACCCATATCATAGGTTTATACTTGTGGATATTATTCGTCTTCTTAGTGAAAAGCATCAGGTTGTTCTTACCTCTCATGATATAGAATTTGTGAAGGCGGTAGCCCACTTTTCAGTAGGTATAAAAGATGGTAAAATAATATACACAGGAAGGACAGACATGTTTTTACAATCGGCCTTTGAGAAGGTATTCGGTATACCTTTTACTAAGTATATAGGTGTATTTGGGCTTTGATATGTTATACTTTTCTGGTAAAATAGCAGGCGATGTATACACTGTGAGAAGGTGAAAGGAGGAAGGACGAGTATGTACGCAATAGTGGAAATGGCTGGTAAACAGTTTAAGATAAAAGAGGGTAAACCCGTTGTTGTTCCCGGTTGGTGGGAGAAGGAAGACCTGAAGAACGACATTAAGGTGCTCTTTTATAAAGATGACAATGGTCAGGTATATATGGGAGATCCTTATCTGCCATCTATTAAGGTAGACTTTGATGTACTAAAACAGTTTAGAGGTAAGAAGATTAGGGTTCTTAAGTATCGTGCCAAGAGCAACTACAGAAAGCGTAAGAATATTAAACCCAGATACACACTTATAAAGATTACATCTCTGGGAGCTGAATAATCTTGATAGAAGTCCTTGTCCTAACAGATAGAAATGGTCATGTTAGGGAGATTACATTTAAAGGGCATGCAGGTATGGCTGGCACGGGCAAGGACATTGTGTGTGCGGCATATTCTACACTGGCCCAATATGTGGCCAATACATTGGTGAATATTTATCGGTCTAAGAGGGTAGAAATAGAGTTAGATGAGGGTTATTTTAGGTTGTTTGTTAGAGATATAAACATTGATGATGTAGAGAGGACGATCATTAAAGGTCTGATTGAGGCTGCAGAGGGTATATCTCTGCAATACAGACCCTATGTGAGATTTAGGAAGGAGGTAAGGGTAAAATGGTAATTAAGTGGAATCTTCAGCTGTTTGCTCACCATAAAGGTGGTTCTTCCACCAAAAACGGTCGTGACTCCAATCCTAAGTATCTTGGTGTAAAGAGACACGATGGGCAGATTGTTAGAGCGGGAAATATTATCGTTAGACAGAGAGGTACACGTTTCTATCCCGGAAAAAACACATATCTTGGTTCTGATTACACACTTCATGCAGCAGTTGATGGTATTGTAAAGTTTACCCGTAGACGTGGTCGTAAGTATGTAGATGTTATTCCTATGGCCGATTGATAGGGTATGAGGTTTGCAGATCAGGCGCAGATACATGTAAAAGGCGGAAAGGGCGGCGACGGGGCAGCTACCTTTAGAAGGGAAAAGTTTGTTCCCCGTGGTGGTCCTGATGGCGGAGATGGCGGAGATGGAGGGTCGGTTTACTTAGAAACCGACCCTTCTTTGCTAACTCTCCTTGATTTTCATTATGAAGATGAATTTGAGGCCGAAGATGGCCAGCCTGGAAGAAATAAAAAACTTTATGGTAAGAAGGGCAAAGATATTATTATCAAAGTGCCTGTAGGTACTATTGTAAAAGATGCCAAGACGGGAGAGGTGCTTGCCGATCTTAACCGTCCAGGTCTCAGACTTCTTGTTGCCCGTGGTGGCAAAGGGGGTAGGGGTAATGTGCACTTTGCTACTCCTACACGAAGGGCTCCTAAATTTGCAGAGAAAGGTTATCCCGGTGAAGAGAGAGACCTTATTTTGGAATTGAAACTTGTAGCCGATGTTGGTCTTGTGGGGCTTCCCAATGCCGGTAAGTCTACGCTAATATCACGACTTACTGCTGCGCATCCTAAGATAGCTGATTATCCCTTTACAACCCTTGCCCCAGTGCTTGGTATTATGGACCTTGGCGATGGCAGATCTGTGGTAATTGCAGATATGCCCGGTATTATTGAAGATGCCCACGAAGGTAAAGGGCTGGGACTAGAGTTTCTTAAGCACATTGAGCGCACAGGACTGTTAACATATGTTATAGATGCCTCTGGGTTTGATATCCCTCCAGATGAGGCTTTAGAGATTGTTAAAAAAGAACTTGAAGAATATAACCCTGAGCTTGTAAAACGGCCTTCTATACTTGCATTTAACAAAATGGATGTTTTAGCCTATGATGAGAATGCCAGAGAAAGACTTCTGGAGATAGCGAGAGAACATGACTTTAAAGATGAGAATGTTGTCTTTATATCCGCTGTCACAGGCGAGGGACTTGATGACTTGAGGAGACTGATTCGCTCTAAGGTTGAAGGACATGTATTTAAGCACTATGGTAAAAAGCATGAGGAATATGAGCTTATCAAACTTCCACCTCTACCTTTCTATACCTATGAGATTGAAAAGATTGGCGAAGGCGAGTGGAAGGTTACAGGGCCTATTATTAAATATCTCATGTCCTATGACCTCAATAACACTGCCAGCTTCAACTATGTTATGCACTGGCTCAAGAAGTTGAGGATAGAACAGGAACTTCGCAAACGAGGTGCCAAAGAAGGAGATACCATTTGGTTGGAGGGTAAGGCCTTTGACCTCTTCTAAACGCAGGGCTATATTGGGTGGCAGATTTGACCCTATTCATATGGGACATATTGAGATGGCCTATATAGCCTTATCTACGGGGCTTGTTGATGAAGTTGTATTTGTTCCTACGGCTGATCCCCCACATAAACCTGTAGAGGTTCCTTATGAGCACCGATTTGAAATGGTGAAAATTGCCACAAAAGGTATAGGAGGATTTTCTGTAGCCGATTGGGAGAGAGAGGAGCGATATGCCATAAACACATGGCACCGCTACGCCACTGATAGGGATTGGTATCTTCTGGGGAGCGATAGCTTTAATACGATTCTATCGTGGTATCACTATGATGACATTGTCAGGGATATCCGTTTTATGATTGTTCCGAGACTCTGTGTGCCTATCAGAAGAGACCTTTTGTCTATTGTAAGGGCATTTACCATAACGATGCCTTGTTATATTGGAATATCTTCAACCGATATTAGAAGAAAGATACTCATGGGACTTCCCTTAAATGGGATTGTGCCTGATACTGTTATAGACTATATATATAAACATAACCTTTATAGGAGGTGAATGCTTTGGAGCTAAAGGAGCTACTTGACAATGTTATTAAGGTCCTTGATGACAAGAAAGCAGAGGATATTAATGTCATGCATGTTGCACCGGCCACCAATATTGCCGATTATTTCGTAATATGCACTGCTAATTCTCCTATACATGCCGATGCATTAATTTCTGAACTTGAAGATTGGCTTGATGTTAGAGATATTGAGTATCACTCTGAGGGAGATCCCACATCTTGGAAGCTTATAGATATAGGTCCCATTATTGTACATATCTTTACTCCAGAGGCCAGAGAGTATTATAAACTTGAAGAGTTTTGGGATAAAATGCTTAGACTAGCTGAATACAAACAGTCTGAGTGAGGTATGTATAAGGGGGCCCAGTGAGAAAGGTGCTCGCAGCAGGTCATGTCTGCTGAGGAAAGTCCGGGCTCCACAGGGCAGGACACCGGGTAACACCCGGCCGGCGCGAGCCGAGGGACAGTGCCACAGAAAACATACCGCCTCACCCTTGTGGTGGGGTAAGGGTGAAAAGGTGGGGTAAGAGCCCACCGCTTCTTCCGCGAGGAAGAAGGCATGGTAAACCCTGTCCGGAGCAAGGCCAAATATGGGGGTAGGTTGGCCCGACCAATGCCCCCGGGTAGGCTGCATGAGCTATCCCGTAAGGGATAGCCCAGATACATGAGCACCACCTTCCCATAGGGAAGGTACAGAACCCGGCTTACTTCTCACTGGGCCCTTTTTTGTGTATAATATATGTGCGCTTCTTTTGGTGGGGACGTGGTGTAGGGGCCTAACACGCCGGCCTGTCAAGCCGGAGATCGCGGGTTCAAATCCCGTCGTCCCCGCCAATTTTGTTTTTAAAACCCTCTTGAGATTTTCTCATACACATTTCTACTTGTGTGGTGATAGTTGTGGATAAAGAGAAAATATTTTACTACTTAGAAATCCAGTAGATAAGTTCTTTGCCATTCTTATTATTACCAATGTTATTGCCGTTATACTTAGCACAGTTGATTTTATTTACTATAGATATCAGATGCTTTTTGATGTATTTGAGGCTTTCTCCGTTGCCGTTTTTACCGTAGAATATATTCTTCGTTACTATTCATCCAGATTATTCTCATCCCATGTGGGGGCGTATAAGATATGCCTTAAAGCCTCTTGTTATTGTAGATTTGCTCTCTATCCTTCCGTTTTATTTACCTCTTTTATCTGTTGATTTGCGTATATTGAGGATTTTGCGAATCTTTCGTATATTGCGTATTCTGAAATTAGAGAGATATTTTAGAGCTATGTCTCTTATTGTAAGGGTTTTCAGAAAAACCATGGATGAGCTTATTTCTTCAATGATTGCTATAGGTATCCTTCTTATTATCGTTGCCAGTCTTATGTATTACATAGAGCCGGAAACTTTTCATAGTATTCCTGAAGCTATGTGGTTGGGTATAGTAACACTTTCAACAGTAGGTTATGGAGATGTCTACCCTCAGACAGTATTTGGAAAAATTGTTGGGTCTGTTTTAGCCATATTGGGTATCGGACTCTTTGGTTTGCCTGCTGGTATTCTTGCCTCTGGTTTTATAGAAGAATTAAGACAGAAAAATGAAAGAGAAATGGTTTCTGATTAGGGGAATATCCTCCCGTTGACAACAATATATCTCTGTGGTATCCTATTAAAGCAGTATGTTGTTCATACTGGAATATAGTATGGAGCGGGTGTAGCTCAGGGGTAGAGCATCAGCTTCCCAAGCTGAGGGCCGCGGGTTCGAATCCCGTCACCCGCTCCATGGTGAGGTTTAGTGAGGCGGCGTAGCCAAGTGGACAAAGGCGGGGGACTGCAAATCCCTTATTCGCGGGTTCGAATCCCGCCGCCGCCTCCATTTTGTTATGTGGTGGGGATGTAGCTCAGTGGGAGAGCGCCTGCTTCGCAAGCAGGAGGTCGCGGGTTCGACTCCCGTCATCTCCACCATTCCCTGCTTCGCCTCACGGCGAAGCCGAGGAAGAAAAAACTCGCCCGAAGGGAGGTATGTTTTGTGAGAAGAATTTATGAGCTTATGATTTTGGTCAAGCCTGTAGAAGAGGGTAGGTACAAAGAGATTAACGATTGGGTACTTGGGAGGATTCAGGAGTTTGGTGGAGATCTCATTGAACCTGTTGATGAGTGGGGTAAGCGCAAGCTTGCTTATCCTGTAGAGAAGTTCAAAGAGGGCTATTATACCGTTTTCCTGTTTGCACTTCCACCGGAAAATCTTGAGGAGTTCAAGCATCTTCTGAAAATTAATGAGGATATTCTTCGCTTTATGCTTCTGAGAAAAGAGAAACTGGAAAAGAAGTATAAAGACAAGCTGGTTCCTACTGCAGAGACCACAGAAGAGTCTGCTGAGTAAGGTGAAGCGTTATGAATGCCAACAATACAGTAGTTCTTGTTGGTAGGGTAGCCAGTCAGCCTGATATTAGGTATGTGGGCACTACTAAAAAATTGACTTTTCGTATTGCCGTGAAAAAATCTTTTAGAAGACAAAATGACGATGTTGATGCTTATTTTATTCCCATAGCTGTATGGGGAGGAAGGGCTGATGGCCTTGAAAAGCTCATTGCCAGTGGGGTATTCCAAAAAGGAACACTTGTTTCTGTTGTTGGTGAGCTGAGAGTGGATTCCTATGAAGATCGTAGTGGTATACGCCGTAAGAGTATAGAAGTAGCTGCCGATAGTGTTCAGATTCTTTCCACCGCTGGTGGTGCACCGAGAGTAGAGACTGTTGAGGAAGAAGACGATATTATCAAAGAGCTTGGTGATATTGACAAAGATATAGATGCTCTTGATTCCTTTGAAGAGTCTATATCCCCTAAAAAAGAGTCATTTGATGATGATATACCAGATTTTTCCGATGATTCATTTGATGATGATTCATTTGATCCAGATGTTCTTCCATAAGAAAGAAAGGAGGGATTTATATGGCCTATAGAAGAAAGAGAAGAAAGATGAAAACATGTCCATTCTGCATGGAGGGTATTAGAGAGATAGATTATAAAGATGTTGGTAGACTGAAAAAGTATCTCAATGATAGGGGAAAAATTATTCCCAGAAGAGTTACTGGTGTTTGTGCGTTCCATCAGAGAAGCCTTTCCCGTGCTATTAAGCGTGCCAGAGAGATGGCTCTTTTGCCATACCTCATCGTGTAATAGTGTAAAATAAAAACAAAAACTGATATAGGGAGGTGAGGGAGGGCACCCATATTGGGTGTCCTCTTTGCTTATGAAGGTATTACTGACGAAAGATGTTGCAGGATTGGGTTCAAGAGGACAGATTGTGGATGTGTCTGAGGGTTATGCCGTTAATTACCTGTTTAGAAGAAAGCTGGCTGTGCCAGCCAATGACGGTATTATTAAAGAGGTAGAAAAAAAACAGAAGGCAAAGAAGGCCAAAGAGGAAAAAAAGAGACAGGCTGCATTGGAGGTTAAAGAGAAACTTGATGGTATGGTTCTTGAAATCAGAAAAGAAGCAGGAGATAGTGGTAAGTTGTTTTCTGCTATTACCAGTAAGGATATTGCCAATGAGTTGAAGAAAAAAGGTTTTGACATTGAAAAGAAGCAGATAGATTTAAAGAGACCTATAAAACTACTTGGTGATACACCAGTAAAGATAAAGATATTTAAGGATATATCTGCAGAGATTATCGTTAGGGCTATTAAGACATAAGGGGAGTGTATTTCAATGACTGATATGCCCGTTCAGGGACTACCACATGATAGTGAAGCAGAGTGGGCTATTCTTGCACTGACACTGACAGATCCTCAGAGACTTGAGGAACTGGTATCCCGCCTTGATGAGGACGCATTTTATGAACCTATACACAGAGAGATATTTCGTGTTTTTAAGAAAATACACGAAAATAAGCAAAGTTTGTCTTTGCCACGAATAAAGGAATATCTGTCCCGGGAGGGTAAATATACCCAAGAGATAGAAGAGATGTTGCTTAACATGTCAGTGCGCTATACTCTTGCCGATGTGCCAATGCTTTGGGATGGATATCTTGATATTGTGGTTGAGAAGGCTATGCTTCGTCGTATTGCCCATGCAGGTAGAGCCCTTATAGAGTTGGCTAAGCAGTATGACAATATGCCCGATCGCACAATGAAGAAAATCATAGATGAGGCTGAACGCAAATTGTTTGAGCATCTTGGAGATAGAGAGCTTGGCAGTGCTGTTCACATTATGGATGCTGTCCATGAGTTTGTCTCTTATGTAGAACGATTTGATAGTGATGAGCATGCCCATAGCCTTGTTATACCTACAGAGATACCAGAGCTTGACGATATCCTCAATGGAGGCTTGGGTCGTTCAGATCTCATTATTGTGGCTGCTCGTCCATCTGTTGGTAAAACGGCTTTGGCATTACATATAGCCCTTACTATAGCAAGGCATTATGGTGTTTTGTTTTTCTCTCTTGAAATGCCGGCAGTACAGATTGCCGCAAGGGCCATATCCAATGTGGGTGGTTTCAATGCTATGGCCGTTATGCGTCGGGGTTTTAGAAGTGATGATGAAGCAAGAAGGTTGGGTATTGCACTTTCTCAACTGGAGAAACTTGAATTTTACATAGATGACACCAGTGCCCTGACGGTGTTTGATATTAAGAGTCGTGCAAGAAAACTTAACACAAAGCTTCCAGACGATAAAAAGCTGGGGCTTGTTGTGGTTGACTATCTGCAGCTTATTAAGGGTACAAAAGGAAATAGATCTAACCGTGTGCAAGAGATAGGCCAGATGACAATGGAACTCAAGCAGCTTGCCCGTGAGTTGGATATACCTGTAATTGTCGTGTCTCAGCTGTCTCGTGAGGTGGAAAAAAGGCAAGATAAGAGGCCTATGCTTTCTGACCTTCGTGAGTCTGGTAGTATTGAGCAAGATGCCGATGTTGTTATCCTACTGTATCGTGAAGACTATTATGAGCGTGATGAAGAAATGGCTCACAGCAGTGTATCTGATATTTCTCTTGATATAGCGAAAAATAGGCATGGTAGAACGGGTGAAATTAAGTTAAAATTTGATAGAAA
>Ga0256838_1000072_pt1 | contig 78482 bp, 72 predicted proteins | sample 4571419metaG_FD_185978 | JGI IMG/M metagenome (GOLD analysis project Ga0256838, IMG submission 185978) | Hydrothermal vent microbial communities from Guaymas Basin, Mexico - 4571-419 | ecosystem: Environmental > Aquatic > Marine > Hydrothermal vents | place: Mexico: Guaymas Basin | collected... | reverse complement strand
GTCTGCACTATAACTCTTTCTTTTTACACTCATCTTTGATCCCTCATATTTCTTATTTAATATTCTATCATTTGGAATAAGAAAGTTAAATTAAGTGGTCTGATTTATGGGGAGCATTATAGTGTAGGAGTGATGTCAACTTTTATTCAACGAGACCCATGTTGTAATAGAGCTGTAAAAGATATAAAAGATCATCGTGCAGGTGCTATACTAAGACTTGGATGGGACTACAATCAATATGTAGGAGTAGAAGCAAGAGCTTTAAAGACATTTAATGATAATGTTTTTTCTACAACGACACATTATGGTCTCTATTTGAAACCACAATACCAACTTACAAATAATAGTAACATCTATGGATTGTTAGGGTATGGAAAAACATCTGTAGATTATGATAATGGTGTTAAAAATAGTAAGAATAGTAAAAATGCTTTCTCATATGGTGCAGGAATCGAATATGACTTTTCAGAAGAGAGTAATTGGGGATTATGGTTAGACTATCAACATCTTTTAAACGATGAGTGGTGGATGCATACAGACAATAGTATTGTCTCAGTAGGTATTACATACAACTTTTAATCTTTAAAATAAAGGTGCGTTAACTAACGCACCTTATGATGCTATTTGATTTTGACACTCCTTACAGACACCATAAAGGTTAATCTGTCTTTTATTTAAAATAAAACTCTCTTTTTTGATAAGTGTACTTAAGACAATATCTGTCTCTTTAACACAAGGCTTATCTTCAACATCGCCACATTCTGTACAGACTAAGTGAATATGGTCTTCTTTAGCAAGTTCGTATTTAGATTTAAGACCTGAGATAGGCACTTCAACCACAACACCTTTTTCAACCATTAAAATAATATTTTTATAAATAGTAGCTAGTGAAAGTGATGGATGGATTTTTGTAATATCATTGTAAATAGCATCTATAGACATATGTCCATTTTTCTCTAAAACTTCTAAAATATTCATACGTTGAAATGTAGCTTTGAGTCCATTCTCTTTGAGAAGCTCTGCATAGTTAGTCATTTTTATCCTTCTTGAAGAAACAATGGTTTAGCCTTGCAAACAGTAATAAAAGGGAAGAGAGATACTAAATACAAGACTAAAACATTATTTCTTTAATGTTTTATCTCCATCCTAAGATGGAGATAAAGTGTGATTATAAATCACCTTCGTGTTTAGCAAGATACTCAGCAACACCTTCAGTGTCAGCTTTCATACCTTCGTCACCTTTAACCCAACCAGCAGGACAAACTTCACCATGCTCGTTAGTAAATAACATTGTATCTACCATTCTAATCATCTCATCGATGTTTCTTCCTAGTGGAAGGTCATTGATCACTGCGTGTCTTACTGTACCATCAGCATCGATAAGGAATGAACCTCTAAGAGCTACTGCATCGTCAAGAAGAACATCATAATCCCTAGCGATTTGTTTAGTAATATCAGCTACAAGTGGCATATCAACTCTACCAATACCACCTTGATTTACTGGTGTTTCTCTCCATGCAAAGTGTGAAAATTGGCTATCTACAGATACACCAATGATGTTCACGCCTCTTTCTCTAAAATCTGCTGCTCTTTTAGAAAATGCAATAATTTCTGATGGACATACAAAAGTAAAGTCAAGTGGATAAAAGAAAAGTACCGCACCTTTTTCACCAAGGTTGTCCATAAGATTAAAATCTTCTACTATTTGACCGTTCGCAAGTACAGCAGTTGCTGTGAAATCTGGGGCTTTTTTTGTTACTAACATATTTGTTCCTTAAGGATAATTTTTATTTGTAAGGAAATTATATCTTAGTAACTTTAAAGAAAAGTTAAATGGGAGATATTTGGTCTAATTTAAAAAGTTTCTAGTGTCTCAACTTGATGTAAGGAACGATAAAATTATACCTACTAAAACGGCAACAACCCAAACTTCTTAATAAACGCTTCATCTATATCTATCAGCCCTTTTGCTTGTAAGTCATCTAGTACTGACTTGGTACAGAAGGTGTCTCCTGGCCACTCTCTTTTGAAGCCGTCTAGTTCGCCTTTATTTGTGGCATCTACTGCTATGAATGGTGTGAGTATTACATCTCTACTTGCATCTATGTTGTTTACTACACGCCATACTAGCATGTATGGGTCGTCTAAGTCGTTGTTGGCTATGTCTATGATGATGAGCAGTTTTATGTGAGCTTTTAAGTGTGCTAGTTTTTCTATGGTTTTTAACTGTGACTCAGTTTTGTTTACACTCACCACACATACTGGGTTTTTTGTCTGTGTGTAATACTGTCTTAAGTCTGCTATATTTGCGTCTATCTCCTGCATTTTGGCTAGAAGTGTGGCATCGTCAAGAGGCGTGGCTACACCCTCTTCTACCTCATCGTCAGTAGCATCTACACCAAGCTTTCCACCTACAAACTGTTCAGATGAAGAGTGGTCTAAGTGATCTACTATCCCTTTAGTGATGAAGACTCTTTCAGGGCTAAGACGGTTGAGTATATGCTCACTCAAGGCTTCAAACTCCTCTAACTCTGGAGCATTTTCACCTACAAAGAGGGCATGTTTCACAAAACTCATCTGCCCTACTCCCCAAAAAGCGTGCATAAACTGCATCGCATGACCTTTGTAAAGTGTTTTCATCTTCGCCATAATAAGGTTGTGAAATACTCCATTTTCAGGCATATTGTAGTCTATAAGGTCAGGAGCCATAGGTTTGAGCATAGGCAAGAAGATACGCTCTGTAGCCCAACCCATGTACTTATCTTCAAGTGGTGGCTTACCTACTACAGTAGCTTGAAAAACTGGATGCTTTTTCATAGTAATAGTCTCTACTTCCATCACAGGAAAAGGCTCTTTAAGTGTGTAGTAACCAGTATGGTCACCAAAAGGTCCCTCTATCTCTGTAAGTTCAGGATCCACAAACCCTTCTATGACTACATCTACATCTCTAGGTATATAAATATCGTTGCTGATAGACTTAACAAGTTGAGCATTTTTATTGCGTACAAAACCGTAAAGTAGCATCTCAAACATACCATGAGGCATAGGAGCTTGTCCACACCAGATGTAGAGAGGGTCACCACCGATAGCTACAGTAATAGGCATCTTTTTTCCTGCTCTTTGGTACTGGTCAAAAAAGTGAGAAGCATCTTTATGTATCTGCCAATGCATACCCAATCTATTTTTATCGTACTGTTGAAGTCTATACATCCCTAAGTTTTGCATCTCACCATCTAAACTTTGCGTATATACCTGCCCCATAGTAATAAAAGCACCACCATCTTCTTCCCATGTTTTAAGGATAGGCAATTTGTCTAAATCTACCTCAGCTTTAGGGATAATAACCTCTTGACACTCTCCTCTCCCCTTTAAACGTTTAGGAAATACGTTTTTAAGAGAAAAAAGCTTAGGAAGCATCGCAAGTTTAGCTTTAAGCCCTTTAGGTGGTTTGAGTTTAAGTAGTGCATCAATCCCTTTGGCTAGTTCATCAGGATGCTTTGCAAAAATCTTCTCTGTAAGTGCTTTACTTGCAAAGATATTCATAAGTACTGGCATATCATACTCAATACCTTTTGCTCTGTTAATGGGTTTAGTAAACAAAATAGGACGAGAGTCATCGGTTTTTACTTCCACATACGCCACATGAGGGATTTCAAGTTCCACATCAAGGGGAGTATCTATTATCTTTAAATTACCATTATCTTTGAGCCACTGTACTACATCTTGCATATGAAACCTTTTGCATTTTATTGCGAAGATTATAGCTAAAAGTAACTATATAATATAAAAATGATTGTATTTTAGAATTTTTTGTTAGAATAACTCCAATAATTGATGAGGATATACAGATGGAAGCATTTTTAGCAAAAGCAAAAGAGTCAAGTAGAGTACTTACTACACTAAGTGGTACAGAGAAAAACCGAATTTTAAAAGAGATGGCTACGGCTTTAAGAGATCATAGCAATGAGATACTCAAAGCCAATAGCTTAGATATGGCAGCGGCTGAGACAAATGCCCTTTCCTCTTCACTAAAAGATAGACTTTTTTTAGACAAAGGTCGTGTAGAGGGTATGGCTGTAGCCATAGAAGAGATAGCTTCACTCAAAGAGCCTGTAGGTCGTGTACTTGATGGTTGGTACGCTGATGCAGGGTTTAAGATAGAAAAAGTCTCTGTACCCATTGGAGTCATAGGGGTGATTTATGAGTCACGTCCAAATGTAACAGCAGATGTGGGAGCATTATGTTTTAAAAGTGGTAATGTTGCCATATTAAAAGGGGGTAAGGAGGCAGAACACTCTAACAGAGCCATTGCAAAAGTACTTCAATCTGTTTTAGTCTCTAATAACCTGCCTAAAGAAGCCATAGCACTGCTACCAGATAGCTCAAGAGAGGGTGTCGCAAAGTTGATTAAGCAAGACAAGTATGTAGACTTAATAGTACCAAGAGGAGGAGAAGCACTAATTAAGTTTGTATCGTCAAATGCTTCTGTACCTGTAGTTAAACATGATAAGGGGTTATGTCATACTTACATAGATGAAGATGCAGACTTTACGAAAGCTTTAGCTGTGATAGTAAATGCCAAATGTCGTCGTACAGGTATCTGTGGTGCATTAGAAACCCTGCTTGTAGATAAAGCCATAGCAGAGGAGATACTACCAAGCATTAAAGAGGCTTATGATGCACAAGGTACGCAGATAAGAGGTTGTAAACAGACACAAGCTATTGTAGAAGTAGAGAGTGCTACAGATGAAGATTATGCTACAGAGTACTTAGATAATATAATAACCATCAAAGTAGTAGATGGTGTTGAAGATGCCATTAGCCATATAGAGCAGTATGGTTCACAACACTCAGAGGCTATTATCACAGAGAACTACACAACAGCTGAGAAATTTCTAAATACTATAGACGCTGCTTGTGTATATCTTAATGTAAGTACACAGTTTACAGATGGTGGAGAGTTTGGTTTTGGTGCAGAGGTGGGTATTAGTACTAACAAACTCCATGCAAGAGGTCCTATGGGAGTGACCGAACTTACAACATATAAGTACAAAATTTATGGGAATGGAGAAATAAGATAAAAACTATCTTATTTTCTAAGGATGACTAAAGTTTCCTTAGTTAAAATAGCGTTAAAATATTTTATAGGATAAATCATGACAATAGCAAACGAAAATTGTGTAGTAGGAATAGAGTACGAAGTAAAAGAGACAGGAACAACTGAAGTAGTAGATACAAATAAAGGTGCAGATCCTTTAGAGTTTATCGTAGGAAAAGGTCATGTTATTCCAGGTCTTGAAAATGCACTTGTAGGTATGGCTGAAGGTGAAAGTGGAGATATTATGGTTACTGCTGCTGACGCGTATGGTGAAGTAAATGAAGAAGCAAAACAAGTACTACCTGTAGATCAGTTTGAAGGTGTTGACCTTAAAGAAGGTATGGTACTTTATGGTCAAGGTGAAAATGGAGAGACTGTACAAGTTACTGTTACTTCTTTTGATGACAAAGAGGTAAATGTAGATTTTAACCACCCTTTAGCAGGTAAAGACCTTATGTTTTCTGTAACTGTAGTTTCTGTTAGAGAAGCAACAGCAGAAGAGGCAGCTTCTGGTCAAGTTGGTGGAATTCAAGGTGGTGAAAGCTGTGGTTCTCATGGAGAAGGTGGAGGATGTGGTTGTTCACACTAACCTTCTAAATTCAGAGGTTTACCCTCTGAATACTCTTCTTTTAACCAAAAACTTTCATAAAAACTTATTTTTTCACCTTTTTTTGCTATTATTATACTATTAGATACAGTACTTTATTAGGAATAGATTAATGCAAACTACAGATAATATTTTTGAAGACAATACTTTTGATATAAATATGGTATTAATGATGGTATTTACCTCATTAGAAGAGATAAGAGTTAAAAAAAATATTGAGCTTATTTACGAAATCGGTTCAACAATACCTAAAAAACTAAAAGGTGATGCAGAAGCACTCACTACTTTTCTTACAGAGATACTAATATTTATCTGTAACAATACACAAAATAGAGAGATAGTTATCTCACTCTCTGCACCTCAGGATTTTTTGTATGAAGAGCCTATCTGTTTTGAATTTAAAGATACTGGGATAGATCACAGTAAAATCTCTACATTTATTGAAGAGAACTTATACAATAGTGCCATCACCCTTGATGCGAAGATTGAAGATAATTCAGTAAACTCTTTTCAAATTTATATGCCTTTTAAGTTAAATGAATTAGGTGAAAGACGTCATTATAGATTGCCAAATAAAGATATGTTACATAAAAAAGTACTCTTAATATGTGATTCACAAAAAGAGTCACAATCAATTAAGAAAATGTTTGAGTATTTTAATTATGATGTTATAGTAGGTTTTGATGAACATACACGTAATGGGAATCAATTAAAAGAGTATGATATTCTTCTTATGGAAAAAGAGCATGCAAACAGAAATTTTGAGAAAATGATTTTAGAGATACAAAAAGAGAAACCACTTAAATATGTACTGCTTCATAACTCTCATGTTATTGATGATATGCATAAACATATAGATTGTACCTATCTTGTGAAACCTATTATACAAGAGAGTATTTATGAGCTTATTACTTCACTCTTTACAGAGACAGTAAAAGATGCAAATTATATCTTTGGAGAGACAAGTGTTATTGTAAATATGAATAAGTACATTGATTAACATATCTTGTAAAGAAATATCATAATTTAACATGGTAAAATATGGTAATTTAAATTAAGGATAACGTATGTCAATCAAATGTGCATTTTTATTTCCAGGACAAGGTTCACAAGCTGTAGGTATGGGACAAGACTTTTTTAACAACTCAGATGTTGCTAAAAATATGATAGAAGAGGCTTCAGCAAGAACAGGCATAGACTTCGAAGCACTGCTTTTTACAGAAAATGAAAATCTTGAAAAAACAGAGTTTACGCAACCTGCTATTTTACTTGTATCTGCTATTGCACACAGACTTTTTGAAAATGAGATGCCTATTAAGCCTGTCTATGCACTCGGTCACTCTTTAGGTGAATTTTCAGCATTGGTATCTGTAGGTGCTATCGATGCTATAGACGCTGTAGAGTTAGTAAACCTTCGTGGTAAGCTTATGGCAGAGGCTTGTGCAGGTCAAGATGTAGGGATGATGGTATCATTAGGACTCTCCGATGAAATAGTAGAAGAGATCTGTAACACACAAAGAGAAGCAGGACTAAAAGTTTGGCCTGTAAACTACAACGCTGTAGGACAGATAGTCATTGCAGGAATTAAACCAGACCTCGAACGCTTAGCACCTATACTTAAAGAGGCTAAAGCAAAAAGAGCTATGTTGCTGAACATGTCAGTTGCTAGTCACTGCCCACTACTTGAGAGTGCTACTGCACCTTTGGCAGAGAAACTAACAACGATGCTTAAAGATGAGTTTATCGCACCAGTTGTTTCAAATGTAACAGCTAAAACATACAATACAAAAGCTGAAGCTTTAGATTTACTCCCTAAACAGTTGGTCTCTCCTGTACTCTATAAACAATCTATCGCTGATTTTGATGACTCTGTAGAGTGTTATATTGAATTTGGACATGGTGGTGTACTTAAAGGTCTAAACCGTAGAGCAACAAAGAAACCACATTTTGTTATTTCAGATATGGATTCTTTGGCAATTGCTATTGAAGAGATAGCGAAGTTAGGTTAATATGGGTTCTAAAATAGCAATTATGGGTGCAATGCCCGAAGAGATAGAACCACTTTTAGCAAAACTAGATAATGTAAGCGAAGATATTTATGCTGCGAATACATATTATGAGGGGAGTTACAATGGTCAAGAAGTTGTAGTTGCATACTCTAAAATAGGAAAAGTATTTGCCACACTAACAGCTACGATACTTATAGAGAGATTTAAATGTGATATGTTACTTTTCTCAGGAGTTGCAGGTGCTATCTCAGATGAGTTAAAAGTTGGTGATCTTATTATTGCAGATGGATTATGTCAACACGATTTAGATATTACTGCTTTTGGTCATCCTCATGGTTATGTACCTGAAGGTGAAGTCTGTATACCTACGGATGTGAATTTACGAAACATTGCTAAAAAAGTTGCTAATGAGAAGAAATTAACACTCAAAGAAGGTGTGATAGCTACAGGCGACCAATTTGTAGCCAATGAAGAACGTAAAAATTGGATAGGAACTACATTTAAGGCAGATGCACTAGAGATGGAGGGGGCAAGTGTTGCTGTTGTTTGTTCAGCACTCAATATTCCTTTTTTCATTTTACGTGCAATCTCAGATAGTGCCGATATGGATGCTGGTTTTGATTTTGATGCGTTCTTAAAGAGTTCTGCACAAATATCTGCAGATTTTATTTTAAGTATGGTAGATAATATTGAACGATAAAAAAAGACGTATTGCCTCTAAATCTATCCCTATGAGTAAAAAGTTACTTAAAGTCATAGGAAAAACCAATAGTGAATTTAAGCTTATTGGAGAGGGAGACAAGGTACTTGTTGGTCTAAGTGGAGGAAAAGACTCTTTAGCTCTTGTACATGCACTTAAACATGTACAACGTCATGCTCCTTTTAACTTTGAATTTGAAGCTTGTACGATTAAGTACGGTATGCCTGATGAGCATTATGATTTTTTAACAAAGCATTGTGAAGAATATGATATTAAACATACTGTGTATGATACAAATATTTTTGAAATCTCTCATGATACTATACGTGAAAACTCCTCTTTTTGTTCTTACTTTTCACGCATGAGAAGAGGTGCACTTTATACCTTTGCAGAAAAAGGTAACTTCAATAAAGTAGCTCTAGGTCACCACTTTGATGACACAGTAGAGAGCTTTTTTATGAATATGTTTTACAATGGAAGTATGAGAGCCTTAGCACCTATCTATAAAACAAGTAGAGGGTTTCACCTTATACGACCACTCATTCAAGCAAGAGAGACACAGTTACGTGCTTTTGTCCTAGATAATAACTTGCAAGTTATAGGAGATGAAGCGTGTCCAGCTATGCTAAAAGATGTAAAAATGCCTCATGCTAGAGCCTCTACTAAAGAGTGGTTAGCAGGATTAGAAGCCCAAAATAAAGATATATTTAAAATGTTCAAAGCCTCTTTTAAACATATCCATGATGATACATTTTTAGACCCCAAACGTTGGGATAGAGACGATATAGAATTATAATTTCTACTCTAATTTTCCATTTCCATAATTCTCAAAAAGATAGTTAACTACTGTATCTATATCTTCTTGAGTTTTTATGGGTGATTTAAAGAAAAAAATTTACTATTTTAATGACTATTCTAAAATATTAATACAATACTGTTTTCTGACTTTCAGAACATTTGGGTAAAATCGCATTAATAATTATAGATACAAGGATAGAACTTGCTTAGTACAGTAAATTTAACACAACGTTACGGAAAAAGAGTGCTTTTTGATAAAATTAATATAACTTTAGATATAGGCAAACGCTATGGACTTATAGGAGCAAATGGTGCAGGAAAATCAACTTTTATTAAGATACTATCTGGAGAGATAGAACAAAGTGATGGAGAGGTACAACTTCAACCAGGGCTTAAACTAGGAGTACTAGGACAAAATCAATACGCTTTTGAAGAGTATACTTTAAGTGATGCCGTACTTTACGGAAATAAAAAACTTTTTGATGCACAAAAAGAGAAAGAGAAACTATATCTTGAAGGTGACTTTGAGAATGACGCAGTAAACAACCGTTTAGGTGAACTAGAGATGATCTGTGCAGATGAAGACCCTACATATGAATCTGATGTTAAGATAGAAAAATTACTTCAATCTTTAGGTTTTCCAGTAACTCAACACTCTGATCTTATGTCTTCACTTACAGGTGGAGATAAATTTAAAATTTTACTTGCACAGGTACTCTTCTTAAAACCTGATATACTTTTACTTGATGAGCCTACAAACAACCTTGATATGGAGACTATCTCATGGTTAGAACATGAGCTTAAACGACATGAAGGTACACTACTTGTTATCTCTCATGATAGACACTTTATCAATGGTGTTGTTACACATATTCTGGATCTTGACTTTCAAAATATTAGAGAATTTACAGGAAATTATGATGAGTGGTATATCGCTGCAAATTTAATAGCAAAACAAGCACAAACAGATAGAGCAAAAGGGCTTAAAGAGAAAGAGGAACTTGAAAAATTTATTACAAGATTCTCAGCAAATGCTTCTAAAGCAAAACAAGCTACTTCTCGTCAAAAACAGTTAGATAAGCTAGATGTACAAGCGATTAAACTCTCATCAAGACGTGATCCATCTATTATGTTTAAAGCCCATAGAGATATCGGTAATGAATTAGTTGAAATTGAAGGGCTATCTAAAAGTTATAATGGTGAAAAAGTTTTTGAAAATTTAACATTTAAAATAAATAAAGATGAAAAAGTAGCTCTTATTGGTAGTAATGGTGTAGGTAAAACTACTCTACTTAAAATCCTTATGGAAGAAGTTGAAGCAGATAGTGGTACATTTAAATGGGGTCAGACAGTTACATACTCTTACTTTCCACAAAATACAACTGACTTAGTTGTAGGTAGTGATGAGTTGCCTCAATGGATACAAGGATTTGATCCTAAATGGCATATAGATGATATAAGAAAAACATTAGGTCGTATGTTGTTTTCAGGTGAAGAGCAGAAGAAAAAAGTAGATGCATGTTCAGGTGGAGAGAAACACCGTGTAATGCTTAGTAAAATTATGATGGACTCATCAAACTTTCTTGTAATGGATGAACCAAATAACCATCTTGACCTTGAAGCTATTGTTGCACTAGGTGAAGCATTACACAACTATAAGGGCGGTGTTATCTGTGTCTCACACGATAGAGAACTTATAGATGCCTTTGCAAACCGTATCATTAAATTCAATGACGATGGAACAGTAATAGACTTTGAAGGTGGCTATGAAGAGTTTATTGAAAAATATGGTAAGCACTAAAATTATAAAGTAAATATAGCATTATGCTATATTTACTTAACTCTCTCTTCCTTAGCACTCTCTCTTTTGCTTCTTAATTAAATTTGAAATTAAACGATGAAATATTAAAATATTAAAAATAAAAAAACCAAGTAAGTACCCTGAATCTATATTTTTTTCTAATTGTAACCCCAGTAATGAATAAATAATTTGAATAAATACTAAAAAAAGAACTGTTTTTGGAGTATTTTCTGAAAAAAACTGTTTTAATACATGGTGTACATGACACCTATCTGCAGAAAAAAGTGAACGTCCACTTCTTCTTCTAAGTATCACTACAATACATGTATCTAAAATAGGAATAGCAGTAAGAAATAATATACTTATAGCAGGGATATAGGCTAATGATTTAATAGCCAATACTGAAATGATGAAACCTAACGTTAAAGAACCACTATCTCCCATAAAAATAGATGCAGGATACCAATTAAATATTAGAAAAGCTAAAAGTGCTGAGATAAATGCACCTGAGAGTAGCATTATGAAAAAATCATTATTGTTATATCCAATTATAAAAAAACTACTTAAAATAACGATACTTATAGTACCTGCCAATCCATCTAATCCATCAATAAGATTCAAAGCATTCGTAAATGCCACTAAAGCAAAAGCGGTAAAAGGAAGAGCCATCCAACCTAAAGAGAGTTCAACTCCAAAAAAAGTACCCAATTTATCAATATATATATTATCTACATAGAGTAAAAAAGTAGCAAAAAAAATAATAAAAAATTTAAGCTTAGGAGAAGTATCTTGATAATCATCTAGCACACCAATTACAAATACAGAAAAAATAGCAAGAGATATCCAGATGTAATAGAGTACAATATCAAACTGAAAGAATAAAAGAGTTAAAACAACTGCTAAATAAAAGCCTATTCCTGCTCCTCTTGGAGTATTATTAACATGTGAACTACGTTTATTCGGGATATCTACTAAGCCAAAGTAACTTGCTTTTTTTTGAACTATATTAATAAAAACTAATGTAAGAAGAAAAATTAATATAAATTCAAAAAACATTTAGAAACTTAATCCGTTAAATATTTAAATGTTACAAATGCACCTGCTAATTTAAGAATTGGATCTAGTGGTGACAATACATCACTTGATGTCACTTTAAACTCTTTCCATCCATTTGGTTTTACATAAACAATATCATTCGGTCTTAACATTAATGAAGCATAATTCATAGTATCAAAATTTGTCATATCCACTGTTCTCATTTCCATACCACTTTTACTATTTGAAACAATAATTACACTGTCTTTAACAGCAGAATCAGTAAAATCTCCAACATATGCTAAGGCTTCAAATAGTGTCATTTTCTCTTTATCGATAGGCACAACACCAGGACTTCTTACTTCACCCAAGACCAAAAGACGTTTATTTATCACTTCTAGATACACAGAAGGTGTATTTAAATACTTTTTAAAATGTTTAGTAATTTTATTTGCAGCTTGTGTTTGTGTTAATCCTGCAACTTTAATATTACCAATTAATGGTAGTGGTATATACCCTTTAGCGTTTACTAATGTTCCCTTTCCATTCATCTCTTGTCCAAGAGAACCTCTATGTTCTGAACCTTGCTCTGGATCTCTATATAAAGAGACCAATAATCTATCTTGTGGTAAGATAAGATATTCTATGCTTCTAGCACTTACTTTTACATTCTCTTTACTTAGGTTTTGCTCTGTTTGCAGTAATATATAGTCAGACTTGCTAGAACAACCACTTAAAGCTAGTACTGCAATAAAAATCAATAATATCTCTTTTTTTAACATAAATAACCCTCTTTTATAAACTTAACTTGAACTATAACATACTATTGATTAGATAAACGTATCATTTAAAATAGTATTATTTTTTAAAATATCTTTAAACTCTTTTGAGTTAAAAACATCTCTTAAAGTATCTATTTGTTTTTTATGATGTATATCTGATCCTAAAAAACTAATCATTCTATTTTTGCTTAAAAAAAATGCTAATTCTCTTGCTTTTCTACCATAATGACCAGCAAATGAATTTAAATTTACTTGAAAAATCACTCCTAATTCAAGAAATCTTTCATACTCTACTAAAGGGTTTTTTATATATCTATAACGTTCAGGATGTGCCATAACAGGAATATATCCTGATGATGTAATAGAGAAAATTATCTCTTCAAGTTGTAAAGGCTTAGAAAAATAAGACGTTTCAAAAAGTATATAATTATCTTTCAGTGTTAACAATTCACCTTTCTTAATTAATTCATAAAAATGGTCATCAAGATAATACTCTGCTGCTGCTTCTATCTCCATAGTTATACCATCATTCACTGCAGCATTACGCAACAATTTTAAACCACTATTGATATTTTCTGGTGTATTTTGATAAGCATCTGACATGATATGAGGCGTAGTAATAATTTTTTCATACCCTAATGCTTCCATGCCTCTAAGCAGAGTCAAACTCTCTTCCATGCATTGTGATCCATCATCAATAGCAGGAATAAGATGGGAATGAATATCAACTTTCAATTGTGATGAAATTTGTTTATGCTTATTTTTAAAAAATGGAAATATCATTTTTTATCTTCTTCATAATAACCATAACCATAACCATAGCCATAGCCACCACGATTCATATTTACATCATTAAGTAAAATACTTAAGCCCTTTACATCATCTCTTAAGGAAAGATCTTTAATATTACGTAAAAAATCTTTTTTGGAATAATCAGCTCTAACTATATAAAGTGTCGTATCAGCATAATGCATTAATGTTCTCGCATCCGTTACTAAACCTACAGGGGGGGTGTCAATAATGATAATATCATAGAGCTCTTTTAATTTATTTAATATTTTTTCCATAAATTCTGTCTGTATCAGTTCACTTGGGTTTGGAGGTATAGGACCAGAACTAATAATATCTAAATTTTCATATTGAGTATTCTGAATAACTTCTTTTAAACTTACATATCCAGAAAGAAGATTACTCATACCATATATATTTAAAAGTCCAAATCTCTGATGAAGTGTAGGTTTTCTCATATCAAGATTTAGTATTACTGTTTTCTTCCCTGACATACTCATAATAGCAGCTAGATTTATACAAATCGTTGTTTTACCTTCCTCACCAACAGTAGAAGTTATCGCCATAGTATGTGTTTCACTTTTATTAGTCATAAATTGTAAATTTGTACGTATATTTCTAAAAGCTTCTGCAACTGCTGATTTAGGAGAGCTAAAAACCTTAATATTACTAGCATCACCTTTAATATTTGGTATTTGTCCCAATATAGGCACAGATATTTTTAATAATATATCATCTTCACTTTTAATACGATTATCTAAAAAACCTCTTAAAAAAGCTAAAAGAAGACCTAATATTAGACCCATAATAAATCCACTGATTACTATAACTTTTCTCTTAGGAGCGATGGCTACATAAGGTGTAGTTGCACTATCAAGAATTCTATTTTTACTTACAGTAGAAGCTTTAACTACTGCAGTCTCTAAGCGTTTTTCCAATAAATACGAGTAAATTTTTTCATTTACAACAAATTTACGCTGTAGTTGTCCAAATATTCTTTCATCCGCAGGAAGAGTGTTTAATAGTTTTTGTTGTTCCTTAATCGCTTTTTCAATTAACATTTTTTTATCTTGTACACTTTTTCTCATATTTTTCACAGTTAAGACAATTGTTTTCTTAAGTTGTTTAATCATCTTTGTTAATTTTATTACTTCAGGATACATTTCTGTATAATCTTCTCTTAATATTCTTTTTTTCATCATAGCATTTTGAAGTTCTTTCACTATTCTTGATACAGATGATTCTGCTATTCCTACTGCTAATATAGATATACTTTCCAAATTTTTCCCAGATTTAACCTGTTTATAAACACTATTAAGCATCTCTTCATCTATGCTAATAACAGATAATTGCCCTTCATACTCGGCAATTCTTGTAATTACAATATTTGCTTTTGAACTTAAATCAACAGTTTTTGCATTTTTTTTAAACTCTTCAACCTTAATAGCTGAGCTTTTAAGATTTGCCATTATACTTTTTAATTGCTTATCAATAAAGTCTAACTTTCTTGTAGCTTCTCTTGTTTTTCTTTCAATATTTTGTTCAATATATGCTTGAGCTAAAGCATTAGCATACTCTTTTGCACGTAAAGGAACATTATCTGTATATGAAATTTCAAGAATTGTAGAGTATTTTGCTCTTCTTCTTACTGATATTCCACCAGCCAAAGCAGGATTTTTCTTAATAACAAAGCGATATTGTGACTCCTTAGCATCCTTTGTTTTTACAATATTCAAGTGAAAATATTCTGTTATAATTTCAGTACCATAACTATGTACTTCATCATAATTCCAAATTTTTCCATCTGAACTAATAGCTTCTTCCACAACAAGTCTATAAGTTGTTTCATCTATAGGATAATAATTAAAAGAGATATCATAACCCTTGAGCATACCAACTTCAAAAGGAGAATCTTTATAAAGCTCAATCTCTTTAAATTTCTTAGTAAAGTAATAAAAATGAGTAAAATTGACTTTTTTAAGTGCTTTTTCTCTTAAAAATCTTGATGTAATAATCTCTATCTCTGTAGCAGAATTCATTTTTTCTGTATTCATTGCCATGTTAAGGATATCATTACCTGCACTCTTCTTACTACCTACTTCTATAGTTGTAGAGGCTTTAAACACATTAGGTTTAAAATATGCAAAATAAGCACTGGAAAATGTAAAAATCATCACAAAACTCATAATCATATATTTATATTGAAATACTATTCTAATAATTTCTTTTATATTTATTTCATCAGCATTATTTTGTATTTCAGTTCTATTCATTATATTCCTTAATTAGGTAGTAAGTTATTGAAAGTTAAATTTAAGAGTTTTCTCATAAACTATATTTACAATTTATGAGAAAGAAGTTTAGAAGTGGTAAACGATACCTAGCGTTAAAGCATCTAAATCAGCTTGACGTGGATAATCAAGAATAATACCATCCATATCTCTTCCTAGACTTGTATAGTCTGCAAAAACTGTCCATTTATCAACATAAGGATAATCATCTGAACCCGAGATGGCTCTAAATGTATAACTTGTACCAAAGCCCCATTGATAATCATTGTTATCAATATCCCCTTGTAATTTATTTCTTCCTGAAAATGCTACATGTCCATATCCAAGAAGTCCATATACTGAAAAATAATTATCTCCATATGCTCTATTTTCTGCATCATCAAATCTATATGTTGGCTTTAAAAATGCACTCCAACCTCCATCCATTTGAAGCATGTCATCATCATGAAAGCCAACAGTATATCTTAGCTCTAAAGCAAGATATTCAGCAAACCAATAACCTGCATGAAACGTAAAATCTGCTAATCTATCTTGATCTCCTGTAATATCAAAAAAATTCATAGTTACAGTAGAATCACGTGCAGATAAGGCAGCCATTCCTACTCCTACATAAAAATTATTCTCTTCAACAATCTCTTCTACAATAACTAATGGTGCTACTACTTTACCCGTTGCAACCGCAAGACCACTCATCATTAATAGACTTAATATAATTCTTTTCATAAATATTCCTTCTTAAAACTGATATGAGACGCCGAAGTTAAAACTATCAACTACACTATCATAATTTACTGGTGTATCATCATAAAATACCGTATAATCTATAAAGACAGACACGTTATCTGTTAAGTCATAAACTCCACCTACTCCCCAAGAAAAACTACTCTCATCAAAAGAAAATGACTTATTATCTGGAAATTCTCCTACAACATCTGTACCAGCATATCCTAACAATAAATAAAGATCAAATTCTGGCCCAATAGGAAAAATAGGTTTCAGATAAAGTCCCCATACTGTAATATCTGAATCAGCAACAGGTTCTACACCCTTAACTTGCCAAGGATCACTTAGAGTCATTCCATATCTACCTTCAACAGCAATATATGGATTAAACTTATATCCTACTTGTAATGACATTGCAGAGTAATCCATCTCAGATACTGTTGTTCTATTAATTGCATCTGCATCATGAGATAAATGAGTATATGCTACACCAATATATAAACCTGCATCAACTTCTTCATAAGAATTTTCTTCTGCAATAGCTTGCATGATTACTGAATTCTGTTCAGCAAAAGCAAAATTACTTAAAGTAATAATAATTATTAATGATAAGCATGTATTTTTCATTTTTTTCCTTTTAAATTTATAATATTTTACAGTGTAGGTACACTTATTGCACTACTTTTAGGTAGAATCTTTTCTATTTCTTCTTTTGGTATTTTAGCAGAACAACCTATAAGCCCTAGTTTTGCATATTCTGTATCCATTCTTACTAAATTTTTAAACTCTTTGGAGTTTTCTCTCGGAATAAAATTTGGATCTTCTCTCATATCATTTAATTGAAATTTAGATAGACTAATAAAGTATCTATATCGTATTTTTCTCTCTTCTTCTCTATCTTTAAGAGAAATAAACCATATATCACCCTCTTTACATGATAAAATACCACTTGATGCTACATTATTCATATTTGCACTATTAGCATTTAATTTATAACTCCAAGTATGGTCTGGTCTATAATGATAACTTTCATTCTGATACTTTATAATATGTATTTTCTTTGTATCATAAACATACCCCTCTGTAGAATTAGGTATCTTTACACATCCACTTAATAATGCTATTACACTTAGTGTACTTGCAACTTTTACTATAAATTTCATATTTTTTCCTTTTTTATTAAAAAGACACTAATTTAATTATACTATAATCCTACTTATTGTTGTGCATTATAGTTATTGTTTAAATATTTTAATTAGCTTTCAACTTAAATATCTATAAGATATATTAAAATACTAAATAAAAAGCTATTACCTATGCTATATAAAATAAACATACATCTACTATTTCTTATTTATTGCTCTAAAACTCAATTAACTCAAAATGAGATACAATTTATTATTAATTATCTTAAACATGAAAAATTTTCATATCAACTAATCATTCAACTTGCACACAAACATGGTGTTTTTTCTATAGTCTATAAAACTATAAAATTATTAGCTTCTTCTACTAAAGAATTATTAGATTTTTCTCTTCAATTAAAAATACACTACTTAAATATTTCAAAACGTAATATGCTTATGACAGCTGAACTTATAACTATTACTAAATTACTTAATCAACATAAAATAAAAACTATTACTTTTAAGGGACCAGTACTTTCTCAAATGGCTTATGGTGATATTACATTAAGACAATATGGTGATATTGATATTTTAATTAGAAAAAAAGACCGCTTTAATATGATTAATATTTTAGAAAATAAAGGGTATATCCCTGAAATTATCTTAAAAAATTCAACAAAAGAGACTTTTTTTAATGCTGTAAATATTATAGCATTTTATAACAAGTCAATAGGTATTCGTATAGAGATACATTGGGAGTTGCTTTCACAAAATTATGCTATTAATTGGCATGAAAATACATTATGGAATGATGTAAAATCTATTCAAATTAATAACAATAAAATAGATATTTTATCTATGGAGTTACATCTTCTATATATTTGTGTACATAGTGCTAAACATTTATATGAACGAATAGAGTGGATTTGTGATATTGATAGGTTAATAAACACAAATCCAAATATTGACTGGAAATATATACTAAAAGAAGCAAAAAATATGGGAATAACTCGTATGCTTTATCTTGGTCTAGCACTTTGTAAGGAATTATTTGACTTAAAAATACCAGAAGAGATACAAAACAGTATAAGCCATGACAAAAAAATTCCAATACTTATAAATAAAATAATAAAGATTAATTATTCAGATACAACTTATCAAGGAAAAAGTATCAATACCCTTTTCTTACTTTTAGATATGAGAGAAAACTATATTGATAAACTTAAATTACTATATAAGGGTATCATAACACCTAAATTTGATGACTTCCTCTTTTTTCAGTTACCAAAACAGATGGCTTTCTTATATCCTATAGTACGTTTTTTTAGATTAATAAAAAAATACTCAAAATATTAATTAGCCTATTAAATACTTTATTGTTTCTATATATTTGTCAATCACTATCTTTTCATCAAAGCTATTTATTACTTTATCTCTACCTCTTTGTCCCATCTCTTTTCGTTCTTTATCTGAAAGTAAAATCATTTTTTTTATCTGTTTAGCTAAAGAGTCAACATCTTTAACTTTACACAAATAACCATTTACCCCATCATCTACTACCTCTTTACACCCTGGTACATTAGTAGTAATAATTGGTTTTGCCATACTAGCAGCTTCCAATAAAACCCTAGAAAGTCCTTCCCTATATGATGGGAGGACAATACAGTCTGCTTTTTTTATGGCACTCATAATATCATCAGTAGTGCCTAAATAGTTTACTATCTTACTTTCTATCCAACTATTCATCTCATCTTCTCTGATAGCTGTAGGATTAGCCTCATAAAATGCACCAAGAATACAAAACTCTACTTTATCATCACCATTAAATATTTTAGCTGCTTCTACATACTCTACCAAACCTTTATCTTTCAATAATCTTGCAATAAATAAGAAATTTAAACTACCTGTTTTATTTTCTTGTTCAACACTAGGTTTAAACTTATCTGTATCTATACCAGAACCTGGTAGTAGATCTGTTTTAGTTTTATTAACTAAATGTGAACTAATAAATAACTCTCTATCATGACTATTTTGATAAAAAACTTTTTTTGGTATCTTTAATGCTATTTTATAAAGCAAATGTGCTATTTTTGAAGAGAAATTATTATTTAAAAAAACTGTACCTAGTCCAGAAATATTACTAATTACAGGAATTCCTAGTACTCCTGCAGCTAAAGATCCATATATATTAGGTTTTATTGTATAGTGAAGCAAAATATCTGGTTTTATTTTTTTATATAGTTTATAAAAATTATAAATAAGTTTTGTATCTTCAAAAGGATTTGTTCCTTTATTATTGATATTAATATCATAATATTCAAACCCTATATTTTCTAACTTTTCCGAATACTCATCTCTTGGAGCAATCGCAACTATTTTATAACCTTCTTTTTGTAAAGCCTTTAAAAGACCTACACGAAAATTAAAAATATTCCATGAGGTATTAACTAGAATAGCTACTGTTTTTTTCAAATTACAAACCTTTATTTAAATAATTTAGAATCATAAATACAATGATACAAAATCTTTATACTTTCATAAAATACAAATTTTCTAGCACGTTCATTCAAATAATAATATTGTCTATTCCACCATTTTACATCACTACTAATTATATAGTATTTTCTACTATTATCATCTTTCAATAAAATAGAGAGTAATAACTTTACCCTTCTTGAATGTGGTGAATCTGTTATAATTAAAGCACTTTTATAGTTATGTTTTTTCATATACTTCTTAATAAAAAGTACCTCTTCTTTTGTATTTTTAGAAGTTTCATCTATTTCTACAGAGATATCAGGATAATTTTTTTTAAGGTAGGGTTGATTATACCATGACTCCCCTATCAATAATAATTTATCTGTTAAGACATAACCCTCTTCTATTAATTTTACAGATTTTTTAACTCTATCTATTGTTCCTCCCCCTAAACAGATGACTATATCTGATTCTATAGCTTTAGTTGTTACATCTATCCATTTACCTAAATTAAAAAAGATAAATATTAATAAAAAGAGAATAAAAATTATTTTCTTCATCTAGCACTAAACCACTTCTCTCTCCACATTTCATACATGATAATAAACCATACTTTACTAATATTTGTTTGATTACCTAAGAAAAGTTCTCTTTTAATCTTTTCTATCTCTTCTAAATCAAATATATCATCATCAATTTTTGAAGTATCAAGATATTTATCTACTAAATATCTTAAATCACTTTGTAACCACTCTTGTAGAGGTATTTGAAATCCTGCCTTAGGTTTATCTATCAGTGAGGGAGGAATATGCTTGTAAAGTATCTGCCTCGCTAAGTATTTTCCCTGTCCATTTTTATATTTCAACCCGACAGGTACTCTTGCCATATATTCAATTATACGATGATCAAGAAGAGGCTCACGCCCCTCTAAACTTACAGACATTGTAGCACGATCCACTTTAGTCAATACATCATCCAACATAAAAGTTTTATAATCTATTCTCATTATTTCATCTATAAACTCTTCTTGAGTATCTATAGAAAAATTATCATATAGCTTCTGTTCTTTCATTACTTTTAAAAATTTATCTACCTCTCTACGATCCACATAAGAAGAGGCTTGCAGAAACATATCACTAAGAGAATCGGCATTTACAGCTCGTTTAAATTTACTATATTTATCTTTTATATTGGTCTGTTTAAATCTTTTTGGTAGAAGTAAATTTACTTTCTCTATACTCTCTTTACTTACAGTATTTAATGTCATTTGTAAAATACTTTTTTTAAATGGGGAAGAGAAAATAGTTAATGCTTTTTGAAGAAAAAAATATTTACTGTATCCACAAAAAGCTTCATCTCCACCATCTGAAGAGAGTGCCACAGTAACATCTTTTTTTGCTAACTCAGAGACTATCATTGTAGGTAGTGCAGAACTATCACCAAAAGGTTCATCATAATACATAGATAAAGTTTCCACTTTTTCTAGCATCTCTTTTTTTGAAACATAATGTTCAGTGTGTTTAGTACCAAAATACTTAGCTATACTCTTTGCATGCTCTGCTTCATTATATTTTTTCTCTTCAAAGCCTATAGTATATGTATGAAGCTTTCTATTTTTATTTTTAGAAAGTAATGCCGTTACTAAAGATGAATCATACCCTCCACTCAAAAACACTCCCACAGGTACATCAGATACCATTCGTTGTTCTACTGCATCTGTTAAGAGTAGTTCAAGATCTTCTAGTATCTCAGATTCACTTTTATCAAATTTCTCTTTTTTATAACATTCATCAACTGACCAATACTGTATTATATCAAATGTAAATTTATCTATATCAAACTCCAAATAATGACCAGCTTCTAATTTATGAGTATTTTTAAATATTGTATAAGGTGCAGGAATATATCCAAATTGAAAATAGTAAGGTAATACTTCTTTATTTAACTCTTTTTTAAAGGAAGGATATTCATGAAAAGATTTAAGTTCTGAAGAGAAAATAAATTCACCCTCTTCTACATAATAATAGAGTGGTTTTACCCCTGCTCTATCTCGTACTAAAAATACTTTTTTCTCTTTTTTATCTAATATAGAAAAAGCAAACATTCCAATAAATTTTTCTATACACTCTATACCCCACGCTTTATAAGCATAGAGTATTACCTCTGTATCAGACTCAGAAACAAATTTATACCCAAGTTTTTCAAGTTCTATACGAATACTCTTAAAGTTATATACTTCTCCATTGAAAACAATAATATACTCCTCACAATCAGAGATAAAAGGCTGATGTCCATGAGAGGATATATCTTGAATAGAGAGACGATTATGTCCTAAATGAATATATTGTTCATTTATAGGTTCAATAAAAATACCCCTATCATCAGGACCACGATAATCTTGCACTATAAGCATCTTTTCAAGATATTTTTTTTGATGTTTTCTATTTATAAATCCTACTATTCCGCACATAACTTTCCTTTTACTCCATATCTTAATCTACTAGAAAATATTCATAAGAAGAATATTATTATATGGAACCCAAGCATAGGCATGTGTAGCATAATTTAACCAAACAAAAAGTACTGCTGTATATCCAAGTATAATCATTAGCTTCATCATAGATGGTGAGATTTGATTTCTAGCAAGATAGGGTAATCGGGCATATACTACCAATTGTATAGGGATAAAATAGAGTGCTATTCTATCAACTGCTGTTGAAGCTACACCAACTAGACCCATAGTAATAATAGATCCTATAGCTATCCAATACCAAAATACATAGTCATCAAACTCTATTTTCCATTTCTTTCTGTAAAGTAAAAATAATATTGCAGGTAACAAATTCATAGCAACCCGTATTTTTGCTCCAGCAGATTGCATATCTTTATCAACATATTGATAAATAAGATTATCTGCAGAATCTGCAAGCATAAGATCCCATGCTCCAAAAACAATAGGAACTATCATTAGAATACGTAGAAACATTCCTTTTCCATAAAGAAACATCCCCAAAGGAAGTAAAATAACAGCAGTTTTATGAAAAAGTGCCGCTATAAGTATCATCACTACATATGTTTTAAGCTTACCTTGACGTAGATAGACAATAGCCCACATAAAGATACCAAGTGCAATACCTTGACGAGAATATCCCATAGCAACAACAACCACCATATAAGGTACTGCTACAGACATTGCAATCCATGGGTAAAGTTGATCTCTACTAAACTTAACTAAACCTATCATAAAGACTGTACCATAAACTATGTTAACACCATAAACTCCCATATCCCATCTTGCCATAAGCCAATTTAATACTTGATGTCCTGGTTCTTTCTTACCTTGCATTGCATCATCAAAAGATAGACCTATCATTCTATTATAATGACCTAAATAATTACCCCAATCTCCTCCTACTTGATATCTAAATCCTATTAATAATGCAAAAAATAATCCTATAAAACTAAATAACATAAGATTTGACTTACGACCTTGTCCTAGTAGTAGTGCCATACTAGCAGGAGCTAAAAACATTAACCAATATGTTAACATTTTTCTTCTACCTCTATATGTTTAAAACTACTTTCTATTAAATTTATCCACTCTTTCATAATATTCTCAAGTTGGAAATCTTTAGCTCTCTTAGCTCCTACAGTCTGATAATAAAGTAATTTTTCATCATCTTTTAATAAATTTTTTAAAGTATTAACCCACAAATGTTCGTTTTCATCAAGTACCCTATTTTTATCAACAAATTCACTTTTAAATATAGGCATCAATACACCAAATCCCTTATAGAGTGGTTTATGAACCTCTTTAACTTTTAGTTTAGGGTAGATAATCTCACCTGGACCAGACTTACAATTTGTTGAAATTACAGGAGTACCACATGCCATAGCTTCTACTATTGTATTTCCAAAACCTTCCCAAAGTGATGTCATAATAAAAATTTTTGATGCTTTTACAAATTTAAATGGATTTTTTTGAAAACCCATAAAATAAACATCAAAACTTGTATCAAAAATATTTTCTTTCTCATTTATATATGTTTTAAGTCCCAAATTCTTAGATAATTGAATAAGTTGTTCTTTCATCTCACCATCACCTAAAATAACAAGTTTTAAATTAGAATTATTTTTCAATAAGACTTTAAAAATACGTAATAAATACCATTGTCCTTTTTGCATGGTAAGCCTACCTGTAATAGTCAGTACTTGATGATTAAATAGCATATTAAATTCACCTATATCTTCTTCCGAAAGCTTTTTAATCTCATCTATATTATAGGGGTTATATATAGTAATAATGGATTTTTTATCTATGCCAAGATTAGCTATAAAACTTTCTCTAATTCCTTTTGATACAGTCACTATTTTAAAAACACTTTTAGTAGAGTAGATATATTTTATTATTTTATTAACAAATTTTCCTTGCATATCTTTTAATGCAGCAAAACGGTTTTCATGTACTGTAAGTATAAGTTTCTTACCTCCAGAGAAAACATTAGGAAGATTTGCCAACTCCCCATGGCTTATTACCATGTCAAAATTATATTGTTTCTTTAGTTTTCGTAGTTTAATTGTTGAAGATAGCATATTATACAGTCGCTTAAAAATATTTCTATTCATTAATGACACTTTCAAATCTATGGTATTTCCATGGTACGGGTAGTCAATATGAAAAGAGTCCATGACTATGAGTGTTACATCAAAATATTTACTAAGTTCTTCCGCACCTACAATAGCAACTTTTTCCAAACCACCATTTGCGAGAAATGGAGTGATAATAGCTATTTTTTTCATTTTTTAACTGCTTGTAAAATAGGATTTAATACATTATGTTCTGAAAATATCTTTGCTTTTTTAAGGCATTTTTCTTTATACTCACCATAATTATCTATTAGAGTAGAAAGCTTCTCATAAAAATCACTATTGTCCAAATCTTTGGGTTCAAAAACCATACCTGTTACATCATCATAACCATAAACAAACTCTCCACAAAAGCCAGATGATTTAGTGACAATAGCAGGTAGCCCTCTAGCATGTGCCTCTAAAAGTGTAGTTGCAAAGCCTTCATGGTGACTACTAATTACAAAGCATTTTCCTAAATCATATATTGATGGTAACTTTTTTCTATCAACCCAATCTTCAATCTGTACATATTTTTCTATATTTTCTTTTATAATTATATTTTCAATATTTTCTTTTTCAGGACCTTCACCTATAATAAGTGCTGTATACTCTCTATCTAATATTTTATTCATATTTTTCAATAATGCTAAAAATAGTGGAATATTCTTCTGTTTAGAAAGACGTGCAATTAAAATAAAATCGTATTTTTTAACCTCATTATTTCTTACTAAATTAAAAAACCAATCTGGTACATAGTTACCTATAAATTGAACTTTTTCTTCTCCAAATACTTTTTGATTATTTTTATTGACACTAAAAATAGTATTACAATATATTGATGAAAATTTAAGTAAATAGTACTCAAAAAGTGAATGTCCTAGTAAATTTTCACTTCGTTTTTGCAGATATAAGTGTAAAAGAGAGATAACATTATAACCATACATTTTAAAAATAGGTGCTAACCATAAGGAAGAAAGATCGTTTAGTATAATAGTTTTAAAACCTTCATTTTTATAAACTTTTGCTATATTAATAGCAGAAAAAAGCCTTCTTTTTTTAGAAAGTACATTCTCCATCTTTTTACTAAAACAGGAAAATGATTTAGGTTCAGAAGTTATAATATAGGTTTCTACATTATTATAATTCATATAATTACATAACTGTTCTATATATATCTGACCTCCACCCCATATACCATGACTTGGCGAATAAATGAGTGTTTTACACATCTATTTTCCTATTATTAATTTTTAGTTTTTTATATAAATAAATAATTTTTTCTGGGCAGTAGCGAATCATTAAATATATAAATATATTCCATTTATTTATTTTTATATTATCAAATTTTGTTATAAACTCTTCTTTATTTAATATAAGACCTCTATTTTGAAATGCTTTTTTAAAGTATTCTTTACGAATAAATTTTTGAAGAATTTTTTGGTTCTCAATATCGTAAGAAGCTATATTTATTTTAAATAAAAAAGGAGGAACTTTTTGACTAATAATAAATCTTTTATTCATAATACTATTTTCATCTATACGATGATAGTAAAGTCCAATATAATTACAGAAAACAAATTCACCATATTCTTTGAGTCGAATCCAATAATTAATATCTTCAGCAGGCTGAGCTTCTGTATAAAAAAGTAAATTATTATCTTTTATCGTTTTAGTTTTTATTAATACACTACTTCCTGATAAAATAAAATACCCATCTTTTAAAGTATGAAGATAATTTTTTATTATATGATATTTATTCTTTTGATTACTAATGTTAAAAGGAAGGTCTCTTTGAACAGCTTTATCTTTTTGAGTATCTCTAACTTCAATCAAATCATCACAAACCAAAACTATATTCTTATCAGAATCAAAGCCTTTAAGTAATACTTCCAAATGTCTTACAGCCCATTCATCATCTGCATCAATAAATGCAATATAATCACCATTAGCTTGTTTAATCCCATAATTTCGAGTTGATGATAGACCACCATTAGGTTTATTAAATATTTTTATTCTTCTATCAATAACTGCACTAATTACTTGTCGACTATTATCTGTTGATCCATCATTAATAATAAGAATCTCAATATTTTGATAAGTTTGTTCTATAATTGATTGGATACATCGTTTAACCCAAGGTGCCTTATTATAGAGTGGCACAATTACAGAAATTAAAGACATTTGCTTATTATTCTTCATAGCAAACCTACAGAGTCTATCATAAATATTTTATCTACCCATTTTAGAGCATCAAGAATAACATCTGCTACAATATCTGCTTCATTTTTGATTAATAATAATCCAAAGATTTTCATAAAATTATTTCCTTTCCTTTTTCATAATAAATAACAATTCCCATATCTCTCATTATTCCATAAACCTCTCCAACCTTATTTTCCAATATATTATTGGAACAAGCAATCACTTCTACATCATCATTTTGCCTATGTGTCTGAAGAAGACATAATGCCCAGGAGAAGAAACCAGCAAAAACTTTAACAGATTTTAATTTATCAGAAAAAAGTAATTCCTCAATATTCTCTTTTGTATTAATTATATTAATTATATTTTTATATCCCAATTCAGTAAGTAATACTTCTAACTCCTGTTTATTTGAAGAGGGATGCATTTTAATAGCAATCTTATCTTTTTTTGATCTTTTTTCTACCAAATAAGAAAAAATTTGTGCATAAGTCTCTTTCACTTGTTCACTCTTTAAGCCTATTTGCCACAACGGTTGATCAATAATTAATATATCAATATTACTATAGATATTTTCCGTCAAATCAACTCTATTTCCTAACTTAATTTGATTTAATTTTATAGGTATATAAGGAATTTTTAGCCAAGGTTTTACAGTGTTAAAAAGACCAACTTTTACAGTTTTTTTTCGATTTATCGGTAAAAATCTTAATAATCCTTTACTAAAATACACTCTTGTTAGTAATGTTTTAATTTTCTCTTTTATCGTCTTTGGACACCCCATAAAATTGCTTCTCATATAAGAAGGCATACCTTCTTCTAAAAGATAAACTGTTGCTTCAGAATAATAACTCATAAGTACTCTGGAAATTGTAGCATTAAAGTTTCTAAGAAAAATATTCTTAGAATAAAATCCTAAATCATCTAACCAACTATATATCTTTTCTTTTAATCCAGCCCAAGTTTTTATACTTTCATAATCATTATACAATATACTCTTATAAAAGTCCTCTCCTCTTACTCCCTGTTTATACGCTTTCTCTGCAATAAAAAGTATAACTAAAGAGTGATCTATCTGTAATTTATCCAATGTAGCCAAAAGAATATTATATTGGTATCGTGTCAAAACAAATGCAATTGAGTATTCTTTTATCTCCATCAATATTTTTACCTGCCAACCATATCAGAATAGCTACCAGATGCCACAATGGCACCTTTTTCCAATTTATAAATTATATCACACTCCTTTAGTGTACTTAAACGATGTGCAATCATCAAAATTGTATAATTTTTTCCCAAGGAATCGATTGTCTGCATAACTATTTCTTCCGTAGCATTATCCAATGCACTTGTCGCCTCATCAAAAATAATTACATTTCCTTGATTATATAATGCACGGGCAATCCCTATACGCTGACGTTGTCCTCCAGATATCTGTACACCACGCTCACCTACTGTTGTTTTATAGCCATTCGGCAATGATTCTATAAAGTGGTGCAAATGGGCTTGCCTTGCTGCATCTTCTACTCTATGTTGGTCTATTTGTTCTCTATTCACCCCCAAAGCAATATTTTCTGCCATAGTGGCATCAGAAAGAAAAATAGCCTGAGGTACATGTGAAATATTTGCCTGCCATTGTTGAATATTATCTATATTGAGTACTGTACCATCAACAATCAACTCTCCTGAGGTTGGAGGGAGCAAACCCATAATAATATCAAGAAGTGTACTCTTCCCACTACCTGTTGAACCTATGAACCCTATGCGAGATCCTGCTATAATATTTAAATTTATATTTTCAAATACATACTCTGATGCACCACTATATTTAAAGTTAAGATCTTTCAATATCATATTATTTTGAAACAACAAAGGTTTTATATTCTTTTCTATATCAAGATCAGAAGGTAAAGGAGAATGTAAATAACTAACCACTTCAGTTAAAATAGGGGTAGCCCCATTGATGGTTGACCAAGACATATATATCTGTTGTAAAGCAGGAAGCAATCTTTGTGCTCCTAATGCTAAGACCCCAAGCATTGGCAATACCGAACTACTTTCTTGAGATGGTTGTGCTTGCAGATAGTATGCAAATACTGCAATAAATATTAAGCCTATCATTTCAAGTAAATATTTCGGAAGCATACTCAAAAATGCATTATTTAATGCAGCTATTTGAATTTTACTAGTCAAATCATAATATATTTTAATATATGTGTTTTGATTACTCTCAATAATAATATCTCGAATATTACCTAGCCCTTCTTGTACACACTGCACAGCTTTTGGTTGATTAGAAGCGATATACTCACCATTACGTCTTATACGCTTACGTGTTATATATCCCATAAGAAAGTATCCACCACCTAAAATTATAAAAGCAGAAATAGCTAAAAATGTATTCATTAGTAACAGTGTAAATATAATAGCCACACTCATTATTAATGCAGTAATAAAATAGAGTACATGCATGATACCAGCAGTTATTGTTACTGAAATCTTTTCTGTAATCAAAGTGATTAATTTACTACTATTTCTTGTGATATGCTGTTCATAAGGCTGATAGAGTGTTCGGGCATAAACATCTTTTCGAAGCATAATCGCCATATCAGCAGTCAAGCGGACATTCATCCATAACAGTAATATTCGTAATCCAGAAGAGATTATAGTTATAATAATAAAGATTATGGTGATTGGAAGCAAAATTTCATTTGCTGACTTAAATTGAAAAAAAATATTAACAGGTTGGAACCACTCAAGCTTCATTAGACTTTCAGGGTCTGTTAATGCTCCCAAAAAAGGTAGTATAGCCCCTAGACTAACCGCTTCAAAAAATACTGATGAAAGCATTAATACAGCTACTATAAACAGTTGTAAACGATGTTTTTCCCCCAAATAACTCCAAAGATCAATAATAATTTTAGTCATTTATAAATTCCATTCCCAATTCTCTAAATTTTTATTTCAAATTATTCACTCATTTAAGAGTATCAACAATAATATCTTTAACTCGTTCAGATGCTTTTCCATCTAGTTTATAAAATAATTTTTTTCCATAAATCTCTCTCTTTTTAAAAAAATTATCTTGATATTCAATACTTAATGTTTTAGATAATATATCATTTAATTGAGCAAAGTTTGTCACATGTTCCCCTATATCATTACTATAAAAGTCTGCCTTTATCATATTATTAGGATTAACTATAATTATTGGTATACCTGCTGCCATAGCTTCTGATGCAGTAGTTGAGAATGAAGAAATATGTACATCTGTATATTTATACACATCATACAGTTCACTTGTGGTCACAAGCATATTTTCTAGTTTTTCTGATTGAAATATTTGTTCAATTTTATTGATGTCTTCTCTTGGATGCGGTTTAATAACAAAAAAGATATTTTTATTTTCTAAAATAATTTTTATATATAAATCCATTACAGATTGTATTATAGCTACTTCTAGATTAATTATAGAATTTGTACATATTGTAACAACTGAAGAGAAACCTTTAATATTATTAATTTTAAAAAATTTCTTTTTACTTTCCTTACTCTTTGTATTAATTAATGCAAATTTATCAAATTTAATATTACCAACTATTTTAACTTTTGAAATATCATGATTATTTCCAACTCCAGATTTAAAATACTCCCCCCATAATAATATATAGGTATCACTATATTCTTTAAATATACATTTTTGCTTAGCAAAAAAGCAAAGACCAAAAATTTTATTAAAAATGATATACTTAATTTTTTCTTGTAAACTTAATAAGCAATTACCATTTGCTGTAGGTGCTGTTTGAAGAATAATAATAGGTAGATTTGGAAAATACTTTTTTATACTTCGAACACTTAGTTTAATATCTGATCCTGTAACAATTATATCTGGTTTTATATTTTTTATGATGTTTTTTAAATTCTTTTGAAACTTATATAAAATAAAAAAGTTTCTTATCTTAGAATAAAACTTATCCTCTTTTGTATCTAGTTCTAATTCAATGTATCTAAAGAATTTCTCTTTAAATTTTTTTGATACTCCTTTACATCTTAGCTGATCATTTGCATCATTATTAATATATAATTTTTCAAGATATGTTACTTCAAAATCATCCAATTTTGATAAAAGCTCTTCATATATTGGTGAAGTTAAATAAGTATATGTAGGTATAAATAAAATTTTTTTTTGCATAATTAAAATCTACTACCAAATTCATAATCTTTATCAGCAATTTTACCCAAAACATCATTCAAATACTTAGGATGCATACCAAAACTAGGTCTAACACTCCTAATATTCTCTTCTGTCAAGACCTCACCCTTTTTAATATCCTTAGCCACATAAAGACTTCTAGCAAATTGTCTTGATTTTTTCTTCTGCTCACTCATACTATAATCAACTTTTCCAAGAAGTTTCTCTACATCTCTAATAGCCTTTACCATATCAGCAAACTCTTTTTTATCCATAGAAAACTCAGCATCAGCCCCACCAATAGATTTATCTATTATAAAATGTTTCTCTATCACTTTAGCTCCAAGTGCAATAGCAGTTATTGGAGCAGTAGAACCAAGAGTGTGGTCAGAAAAACCACTAATCACTCCAAAGGTTTCTCCTAAACTTGGTATCATTTTTAAATTAGCATCTTCTAGTGCAGCAGGATAAGCAGAGGTACATTTGAGCAATATTATATCATTATTCCCTGCATCTCTACAAATATCAACAGCATCTTGAATTTCATCAATCGTGGCAATTCCCGTGCTAATAATTATAGGTTTTCCTTTTGAAGCAGTATATCTAATTAACTCATAATCTGTTATCTCAAATGATGCTATCTTATATGCAGATGGATTAAACTGCTCTAAAAAATCAACAGCACTCTTATCAAATGGAGAGGAGAATATATCTATGCCTATCTCTCTAGCATATCTAAATAACTCCTTGTGCCACTCCCAAGGAAGATACGCCTCTTTGTATAAATCATAAAGCTTTTTATCATCCCAAAGCGTTCCTCCTTTTATGATAAAATCCTCATTATCACTATCAAGAGTCAAAGTATCAGCAGTATAAGTTTGAAGTTTAATTGCGTTAGCTCCTATCTCTTTGGCTACTCTTATACTCTCTTTTGCTATCTCTATCTTTCCACCATGATTAGCTGATAGTTCTGCTATAATAAAAGTTCCATCTGTTTTTAAATTAAAATTACCTATTTTCATTTTTTAGCTCCATTATACTCATATTATCTCTTCTATCTATCTCTTTAAATCCATATCTCTTATATAATTGTATTGCCAAATCATTACTATTAAAAACTTCTGATATTAGACTCTCTAACTTTAATTTAACAAAGCCATAGTTAATAATCTCTTGCATCAATAGATTTCCGACCCCTCTTAAGTTAGGTTTAGCATAGATACCAATAGAGGCTTTTGATTGAATCAAATCTATATCTGTAAAATCAATAACGCCAATTGGCTTATCTTGCTCTTTCACTAAAAAATAGACTCTATCACTTTTAGTTTTTAAAGAGTCTATATAAGATAGATGATTTTCTAAGGGTATCTCCTCTTTTGTTAACATCCATTTTCTAATAGTTGGATGGTTTCTCCACTCTAAAACCATCTTTTTATCCTCTAAAGACAAATCTATAAAGTTAATAAGTTTAGGTTTTAAAAGATTATAGATACTCTCTCTTAACTCTTTATCATCAAAACTTTCCAAAACAGTATACTCATTTTCAATAAGATATTCAACCATATCCTCTTGATTATCAGCTGTCTTAATAGCAATAAAAGGAAGCTCCATAAAAAATACTTCATTTAAAGTAACACTAGGGGTAACTATAGCAAAATCACTAACTCTCATAAGCTTTGCTATCTTATTTGAATTGATATGTAACTCTATCCAATCTTTATCTTGAACATACTCTTTTAGTTGTTCTAAATTTTGATTGGCTGTAGTGGTTACAAGATTTACTTCGATATACTCAAACTCTTTCAAAACCTCTAAAATATTTATATTTATATTGCTATGGTCAGCCCCACCCATTGCAATAAATAGTGTTTTACTCTTTTTTTGCATAATAAACTCTTCTCGTAAAAGCGTATATTTAGCTCCACACCTAAGCTCACAATATTTGGGAACTAACCCCTTATATCTTTTCTCATCAGCACTTATATTATGATTTAAAAGTATATCACAATAGTGTCTCTCATAAGTATCATCAAAGGCTAAAAGTCTTAGATTTGGATTTCTAGTTTTAAGCTGTTTTTCATAGTTGTAGTCTATATCATAACTATCAATTACCACCAAAGCTGGAGTCTGTTTATCTATAATTTTTTGAAACTCATATAGGGAGTTATCTTTTAAAAGTTCTACTCTATATCCTGCTTCTAATATTTTATGGTTAATATTACCCTTAAAATCTTGAGTTGCAAATATAATATTACTATCTTTATGCTGTTTAGCTAAAACTAAATCTCGCATAATGTGACCTATGCCTATGGTTGAAGAGGAATTGGCACGAAATAGGATATTTTTATTTTGCATTTATACTCTCTAAGAATTTTATTAAGTTATTCTCTATTTCAGCTGTTGTAGGTAGATATGCCTTTAACTCATAAGGTAATTTATTGGTTGTTTTATATGTTGCTACACCTATGGGTTGCTGAATCTCTCTTAAAGTATATTCAACAATAGTTCTATTTTTCTCTTTGCATATAATTATTCCAATAGATGGATTTTCATCAGGTAATTTTATAGTATCATTTAAAATAGAGAGATAAAAACTCATCTTACCTGCAAACTCTGGTCTAAATTTATCTACTTTTAACTCTACAGCAATCAATGACCTCAATCGTCTATGGTATAGAAGTAAATCAATAAAATACTCCTCATCTCCTACCTCTAGCTTGTATTGATTTCCAATAAAAGCAAAATCTGTACCCATTTGAGATAAGAACTCCCTAATACTATTAATAAGCCCTATCTCTAATTCATATTCACTATGGTCTGCTGATAGCTCTAAAAAATCAAAATTATATTCATCTTTTACAGCTAATTTTGCTTGATATTTATATTTCTCAGGAAGAGTTTTATCAAAATTTGTCTGATTTAATAGATATTTTTCATAACTTTTATTCTCTATTTGATGTTTCAAAACCCTATAAGTCCACCCAAATTTTTTGGCAGCTAGTATATAAAATTGTCTCTCTAAATTATCTTTACACTTTTGAAATATAGTGACATTATGAGTCCACCCAATTTCTGCAGTCATTGACTGCAGTTTTTGATTATCTTCATATTCAATATAAAAATTTCTCATATTCCATAAATTTCTTTCACTAAACCCCCTCATCCCTACAAACTCTTTTTGTAACTCCAGTGAGAGATTTTTAACTACAGATTTACCCCATCCATATAGCTTCTGTTTTACAACAATATCTTTACCAATATTCCAATAGAGATTTATCAACTCTTCGTTTACTTTTTTTAGTGCTTGATATTGTGATGATAGGATTTTATCTTTTATCTCTTTTACAAATAGTTTGAACTCTTGATTTTCTTGCATTTTCATCTAACACATCTCTTTCAAAACTCTATACATAATCTCTGCTCGTTTCCAATCTTCAAGCGTATCAATATCTTGAACCAAATATCTCGGAATTATAATAGGAATAGAGTCCTTTCCAAAAAATATCTCACTAGACTTTTGACCTATTTTGCTCCAATAGAACTGACCTGCATCTTGATAAGCCTCTTCTAGGTCTTGGCTTCTTGTATTGTAGTGCTGTGGAGTAAACATCTCACATCTGTCATCACTATTTAGTTTAAATGTTCTTTGAATAGGAAAAGGCATAGAGGTTGCACTAAAGGCATTGATGGCATCACTGTTTTTCAACTTCTCAAACCCATCTTTTAGGTATCTAGTTTCTAAAAAAGGAGCTGTAGCATAGATAGTACAGACAAAATCATACACCTGTCCTTGCTTCTCTAAATGCTCTATAGCATGGTCAATTACATCCCATGTTCCTGTATAATCATCTGCCAACTCATCTGGTCGTTGAATAATCTCTGCACCATACTTTTTTGAAATATCGGCTATCTCTTTGTCATCTGTAGAAACCACAACCTTCTCAAAGATATTTGACTCTAATGCTGTCTCTATAGAGTAAGCAATAAGAGGTTTACCATAAAAATCTTTAATATTTTTTCTAGGAATTCTTTTACTTCCACCCCTTGCTGGGATAATTGCTACTACTTTAGACACTTAACACCTCAAATAAACTCTCTATTACATAATCTTGTTCTTTATCACTAAGCTTTGGAAATATAGGAAGAGAGAAACACTCATTGTAATATTTATCCATCATAGGAGTATTTTCATCTCCATAACCTAAAGATTTATAGTATGGTTGTTTATTTATGGGTATATAGTGCAGTTGAAGACCTATATTTTTCTCTCTCATTTCAATAAATAACTCCTCTTTAGAGATATTTAACTTAGAAAAATTAACTTGCACAACATATAGATGATATGATGATTTTCCATCATAAGTATATAGTGGTTTTATAATACTATTATAAAATGTCTTATCATATTTTTTAGCTATCTCAACTCTTCTATCAATAAAACCATCCAATTTTTTTAGTTGGCTAAGACCTAAAGCACACTGAATATCGGTAAGACGATAATTAAATCCGAGTTCTCTCATCTCATATTCCCAAGGCATCATTTCAGACGTTTTTATCATTCCATGACCTCGAAGAGTGATAAGTTTTTGATATACATCTTTGGAATTGGTAGTAACTGCTCCACCCTCTCCTGTGGTTAAATGCTTGACTGGATGAAAAGAGAAAATAGAACAGTCACCATTCGCACAACTTCCTGCCTTAATGCTATTATATATTGCTCCAATTGCATGAGCATTATCTTCTAAAATTTTGATATTATAAGTATTTTTTAGATATTTTAATTTTTCTTGATTTACCATATTTCCACTAAATGCCACAGCATAGATAGCTTTGATGGTTGGGTCTTTTTTTAACTCCTCTTCGCATAACTCTAAATCTATATTTCCATCTTTTGCAATATCTACAAAAACAGGTTTAGCTCCTGCATATAGAATTGAGTTGGAGGTAGCTAAAAATGAGTTTGGAGTTGTTAAAACTCTATCACCTTTTTTTAATAGCACTAAAGAGGCTAAATGTAAAGCACCTGTTCCATTAGCTACGGCTACACAATATTTAGCCCCACAATATTTAGCTATAGCATTTTCAAATTCATTTACTTTTGGACCTGTTGTAAGGTAATCCGAGTTTAGGGTTTCAACAACCGCATCAATATCATCTTGTTGAAGAAATTGTTTACCATAAGGAATCATATTTAAACCTTAAAGTTTGGATCAATATGATTGACAATCAACTGACGTAAGCCTTCAACTGTTTCCCATTCTGTATTAGTTCCTGAATTATATTTAAATCCGAATGGTACTTTTACAGCTTTATGATGTTGAATGTAATCCTCTTCTGTATAGGTATATGAAACGGATGGAAGAATGGCATAATAAGGTCCAAGATCAATAGTATTTAAAGAATCTGTATCCGTAATCATCTCTTCATGCAGTTTTTCACCAGGGCGAATACCTACATCTTTTATGCTACATTCTGGAGCAACAGCTTCTGCAACATCTAAAATTTTATACGAAGGTATTTTAGGGATAAAAATCTCACCACCTAGGTGATTATCTAGTGCAAATAGTACCAAGTTAACACCATCTTCTAAAGAGATATTAAAGCGAGTCATATCTTTGTGAGTAATTGGTAAAACACCATCTTTACGTTTATCTATAAAGAAAGGAATAACACTACCACGTGATCCCATGACATTACCATAACGTACAATAGAAAAACGGATATCTTTTGAACCACGAATATTATTAGCAGCTGCAAAAAGCTTGTCTGATGCTAGTTTAGTTGCACCATACAGGTTAATAGGTGCACATGCCTTATCTGTTGATAAGGCAACAACATCTTTTACCCCACAAGCTAGTGCTGCATAAATAACATTTTCAGCACCCGCTATATTTGTACGTATACATTCTGTAGGATTATACTCAGCAGTATCAACTTGTTTAATTGCTGCTGCATGAATAATAACATCAACACCTTCACAAGCTTGGGTTAAACGTTCTTTATCTCTCACATCACCAATAAAAAAACGTAATTGACGAAAATCATTAACCGTATACTTTTGTCTGATAAGTAATTGTTTAAGTTCATCACGAGAATAAATAATTATTTTTTTAACATTAGGATATCTACCTAATATAGTTTCTATAAATTTCTTACCAAAGGAACCTGTTCCCCCAGTGATTAAAACTGTTTTATTATTAAGCATTATCTACCTTTAATAATTTGCTATTTTATTATATATATTAATCATTTGTTTTTGCTCTTCAATATTACACAAAGTATGATGTTTATTTGTTAAAAATACTTTAGTTTGAACATAAAGTCCTGGTTTATAACTATTATCAACTAAATAATCTATATCTTCAACAAATTCTTGAGCTATAGAACCTCTTTTTTGAATTTGTAATTTTTCCATTGGTCTTAAGATGAGTTTATGCTTTTTTGTTAATATTTCTACACTCCAACGACCTGCAGATTCCCAATTTGCAGAATACGAGAAGAGTGCATTTTTATCACTCTTTCCTGCACCTGAGAAGACAGAAGAAGTAGGATGCCATGCTAAATTCCCACTAGTAAAGCTACAAATTTCTTTAGGTTTACCTCCTAAATAAAAAGCAAGATCAACAACATGTGTAGAGTTTGCTAAAAACCACTTCTCTTTTACACCTTTTCCTTTTTTTAAAGGAGCTATAATATGTTCCCATTCTGTAAATTCAAAATTAAAAGAGGTAACACCTCCATCTTCTTCTATAATCTTTTGTGCATGTATTACTGAAGCATAGAATCTACGATTATAGGCTACAAAAACATTTGCTTTTTTTTCCTTACTTAAGTAAACCATATCTTGAAACTCTTCTTCATATAAACCTGCAGGTTTCTCTACTAAAATATTTTTTACCCCATACTCTAAAAGTACTTTTGTAGTTTCATAAAGTTTCTCAACACCCACAGAAACAATAGCATGTGTACAAACTTTAGGTGTATCTACTAAGAATTGTTCTATCCCATCTCTAATAACTTCACAGCCTGTAGCTTCTTCACATTTTTGTGCAGTATCTTTTCCTCTCCCAATAACAGTAAAATTACTTTTTAGCCCCTTAAGTACTTTTATATACTCTTGTGCCATTGGACCTGCACCAATCAACCAAACATTTTTCATTTTTTCCCTTTTATTATGTTATAGGACAATGTGACAATACTTGACCATCTACACTCTCTATATGTCTAAGTAACACTTGAAGAAATGGTATATGTAATTTCATTGATTCTTCATAATTTGGTAAATCACAAGTACCTGTATTAATAATTTGTTCTATTAAAATATTTGTCAATTCACTTTGAAAATAAACAATCTTTTCTCTTGATTCTTCCCATTTCCAACCATTATTTTTACGTGCTATACGTGTAAATCCATTAGCTTCATCTATAAAAGCAATTAAAGTATCAGTTGTTATTGTTACGACAGTTGGAATATATTCTTTATTAGAGTAAAGAGAAATAATATGTTTACCAAGCCTCCCTTTAAGTAAACCATTGAACTCCATATAGTTTGTACGTTTTGCCTCATAAGTCTTATGATTCATATCAGCATTATCAAGCTTCAACTCTATATTATCAGATAAAAAAGAAAGGTGGTCTATAAAATGTAATCCATTGCAACCCAATCCCCAAGCTCCACCTTGTACCATATAACTGATCTGTTCAGAATATTTTATCTCCTTTTTTAAGGATTTGTAAAATGGGTACATTCTTCTAGGATGATTTACCCAACATTTTGTTAAAGTCTTTTCAAGTAAGTTTAATATCTCAGAATAATCTTCAACTTTTTGGAAAAGTACTTTTTCAAGAATTAAGTTTTTAACCCTCTTTGTTCTTAATAATTCTTTTACAATATTTGATCTCACATCAGCATTGGTTGCTATAATTACTATATCTATCTCATTAGAAAGCTGTTCAATAGAGGTAAGAAAATCAACAGTATGTATCTTTAGGTTACTTTCCATCTCATCATAACGTTGTTTAGCAACTTCTCTTGCCTTTTCAAAAGGTTCTACAACCTCTATCATGATTTCTATATTACTACTCTTAGCCAATCCTTGTAAATGTCTACTACCAAGCTGACCAGCTCCTATTAATGCTATTTTATGCATTCACTTTTTCCTTTATTATCAATTCTGCAAACTTAAAATCTATCTCTTCATCAATATCAATAGAACTTTTTCTATCCATCTTATAAGCATAAGTATTTTCTTTAAGAAAAAAGCTTTTCTCTTCTAAAAGTTTAGTACTATTACAAATATAAATAGCACCATTTAATCTATAATATTTCTCTAAATCTTGACTTCGTTTATTTACAACCTCATCTCTTAAAAAACCGTTCATAGATAGAGTATCATCTAATCTGTTTGACCATAAAGGGCTATGATCCATTTCTGATACAGAAACAATAGCATCTGCATCTTTAGTACTTAATAGCTCTATGGACTCATCGATATGTATATTAGTTCTTAATGGACTTGTTGGTTGAAGTAACACAATGTAATCATACTTTTCTACATTATCAATCGTATGCTTAATAGCATCAAAAGAAGTTGCTGTATCACTCGAAAGTTCATCAGGTCGTTTGATAATTTCACTACCAAACTCTTTAGATATATCTAATATTTCATCACTATCACTAGTAACAATAACACTATCAATATACTTACTATTTAATCCAGCTTCAATACTCCAAGCAATAAGTGGCTTACCCACTAAATTTAATATATTTTTTCTAGGTAATCTTTTGCTCCCACCACGAGCAGGAATAATCGCTAAAAAAGTTTTATTATTATACATTAAATACCTCATGAAATTCATTATTTGCTTTTTTAAACTCTTCCATTCTTCCAATATCAAGCCAATATTCATAAATAGGAAATGATATACTTTTTAATCTTGCTTCTATAACTTCTTCAAAAAGTGTTGGCATATCATAAAATTCATTATCTGGAATAAAATCTAAAACTTTATTATCTAATACATATACACCACCACTTACAAAAAATTTGTGTACAGGTTTTTCTTCTATACTCAATATATTTTTCCCATCAATATTTACAACTCCATATGGTACTTGAAAATCATATTCTCTTACTCCCATGGTTGCTATTGATTGATTTGATAAATGATACTCCATCATATTTTCAAAATTTATATTTGTAAGCAAATCTCCATTCATTACAAAAAAAGATTCTGTTAATTTATCTTTAATAAGACTCAACGCTCCAACAGTACCCATTCTTTTATTTTCATGGATATACTCTATATTTACCCCAAACTCTGTGCCATCTTTAAAGTACTCTTCTATTATTTCTGATTTGTAACTTACACAAAGTACAATATTTGTAAATCCGTATTTTTTAAAATTTAGTATAATTGTTTCTAAAATAGGTTTATTTCCCACTTTAAGCATAGGTTTAGGAGTATGCTCTGTCAATGGTCTTAGTCTTGTACCTAATCCACCAACCATAAGTACAACTTTGTTTGTTTTGGTTTGTGGTTTTAAAAGCTCATCAACTTCTTCTATTCCCACTATTTTTCCATCATTATCTACTATAGGTATTTGATATATTTTTTTAGCTACTGCTATCTCAAGTATCTTTTCTTTTGTATCTTCTATGTGACATACTGTAGGGGTGGTAAATATAATACTTTCTATACTGTCTTCTAAAGATAAATTAGATAGAAGTCCTCTTCTAATATCTCCATCAGTTAAAGTACCTATTAGTTTTTCATTTTCATCTACTACTAATGCGATTTGCATACCACTTATATCAATAATTTTAAGTGCATCTTTTATTGTAGAAGATAATTTTAATAATATATTTTTATAGTTTTTCATAAACATCCTTAATCTTAGTTAGTAGGTGATCAAATTCTTTATCTTTATAAATACTAAATAGTGGAATTGATATAATTGTATCATATAAAGAATTATTTATATGATTTTTTGGCCAATGTATAGGTAAAAAGATATTATTATTTATTAATAGTTTTCTAAAATTATCTCTATTTTTAATGCTAATAATAAAAAATGAATAATATAATGACTCTTTACTTATGCATTCATTTGGAAATATCTCAAATAATTGCTTAAATCTTTTCTTTCTTATAATTTGTTCAGCTTTTATATCTAACGAAATAAGATGAGAAATACAATCACTATTCATAGAATAAATATCTTTTTGTAAATTAATTTTATTTTCTGCTTCATTTAATTTATTTAGATATTCTTCTTCTGAAAATAAATTATTATTCACAAATTCATATTTAATATTTTTAGCTATATTCTTCAAATTATGAAAAGAAGCATCACAATTTCTAATTAAATCTAAATCCAAATTAAGATTTGTTTTAATTAAACTTCCGCTAGATAATTGAGAAATTTTTCTAAAACTATTAAAGGCAAACCAGTTCTTATACTTTGAAGAGTTATCAAAATTATTAAAAAAAACATTATCTTCTATGATAATCTTATCTTCAAAAGTAGAAGAGTTTACTTCCATTTTAATACCAAAATAATTAATAATATACAAAACATCAAAATCATTTTTTAGAATTTCTTTTTCATCAAAAGTTAAATTTTTATTGATTTTATAAAAAGAATAATTGATATTTTCTTCTATAAATACAGATTCAATTACAGAACAATAAAAATCTGGTATTAAATATTTTTTATCTTTATTATTTAAGCTTCTTAAAAATAATCTTAATGATGATCGTCCTGAATCTGTAAAATAAGAATTAGAAGAATATGCTTTTAATTCTAACTCTCCACCTATTGCTCTCATTTAATATCCCAAAAACTTTTTTTTATAATTTCTTTCAATTTAATATTTTTGAGAATCTCTTTTATTTTGAATGAAGTATTTTCTTGTTTATATGGATTTATTGTAGTTTTCAATTTAGATTGAAATTTAGGATTATATAGTTTAATTATAGCCTCTTTGATTGATTCTCTTTCATTTGTACAATTAAGAATACTTGAAGACTGTACTCTTCCTTTTTGTCTATTTCCAATATTAATACTGGCAATTTTAAAACTTGGAGCTTCAACTATTCCACTTGAAGTATTACCAAATACAGCATCTACATATTGTAAAGCAGATAGATATCTAATTTGACCCATAGATGTAAAACAAATAGCTTTTCTATTATTTAATTTAACATAATCATCTATCATTTTATTAATAAGTCTTCCACCCTCGTCAGAATTAGCTTTTGTAAAAATCAAACTTGTATTATCTAAAATATCTAATTCTTCCAAGATAATTTTAAAATCTTTTTCAATTATATTAATATCATCTAATGTCGTAGGATGGTAAGTAATTAATAAACTTTTTTTATCTAAAATAAAATCTATACTTTTTTCAAAATCATTTTTTGATAATAAGTCTAAGATTTTAATATTGTCTAACCCTGCTTCACCAAAATTATACACAGTATTTGGATTTTCACCTAATTGTATAACTCTATTTTTATATTCTTCAGTAGCTACAAAATGAAAATGACTCATTTTTGTTATAGAATGTCTTATACTGTCATCAATAGCACCCTCTGTCAATTCTCCACCACTTAAATGTGCAATTGGTAATCTATAAATCATTGCAGTAGAAACTGCGGAAAAGATTTCATATCTATCCCCAAGTACTACTAAAATATCAGGTTTTAACTCTTCATAAGCTTCAGCAAAAGATATTTGAGCCAATCCCATTGATTTTGATATACCTACTGATGTATCAGAAGATAAAAGCATCTCTATTTTTTTATCTATTTTAAAATCTTTTTCTATTGTCTTATAAGTAAGTCCAAATTCAGGACTAAGGTGCATACCTGTAACTATAAGTTGAAGTTCTAAATCTTCATCTTTCATTATCTCTTTCATTAAAGGAGTTAATAATCCATATTCAGCACGAGTACCAGTTACTACACATATTTTCCGTTTGTTATTCATTATATTAACTCATCTTCTTCATAATCTTTACTAGCAATAGTTCCAACTATATTATCCCATCTCATAGGATTTATTCCATTTGCAGGTCTTTTTATAATGAGATTATTTTCTGTTAAAAAATCACCTTTTTTAATAATAGTATTTGCTACTATTGATTTTCTAGCTATTGGTATATTTGGTGTTTCACTTTTTGATGGTTTTTTTATACTACTTCCCAAAGCTAACTCTATATTTCGTATAGCTTTTACCATAGCTTTTAGTTCATCTGGTTCTAAAGAAGCTTTATGGTCTGGTCCTTCCATAGTTTTATCTAAAGTAAAATGTTTTTCAATACAACTAGCACCCATAGCAACAGCAGCAATATCAACTTCTATACCCAAAGTATGGTCACTATATCCATAAGCGATATCAAAAGTATTTCCAATAGTTACCATAGCTTTTAAGTTTACATCTTCCATTGGTGCAGGATACATTGTATTTGCATGTAATACTGTGATATTTTCTTTTGTAGTTCCTGCTTTTATTAAAACATCCAAAGCATCTTCTATTTCACCCATATCAGCCATACCTGTTGAAAGTATTATTTCTTTATTTAAACTACCTATATGTCTTAAATATGGTAGATTTGTTATTTCACCAGAGCCAATCTTAAAGATATCTTGCAAGTCAACTAGAAAATTAGCACTTGGTATTTCATCTGGAGTTGATAAGAACATAATCTTTTTTAGATCACAATAAGTTTTTAATTCTTTAAAATCAGAATATGATAATTCTAACTTTTTCAGCATATCAAATTGAGATTCTTCTATGCTTGTATTTTCTATTTGATATTCTGCTTGTTTAGCCTCTTTAGTTACTAACAGTTCAGTTTTCCAAGTTTGGAATTTTACTGCATCTACACCAGCATTAACGGCAACATCAATTAGTTTTTTTGCTAAATTAATATCTCCATTATGATTTACACCTGCTTCTGCTATTATAAAAACGCTCATTTTATCTCCAATCTATATTTTAAAAAATATTTAATATTTTCTTTACTTTGTTCTTCCCATATTTTAGTATATTTATCATAAATTTCTTTATTATAAATTTTACCACTTATATAAAAAGGCTTTAATTCTTTTGAAAATTTCTTTTTAAATTTAAATAATGAATCATCTTCATTTGAAGTTGTACCTCCACCTAGTAAAAAATATTTCAAACCTCTCTCTTTAGCTACATTAAAAATATAATTTAACAAAGCATAGTTAGAATTTAAACTATAAGAAAGATCGGTATTTGCAGATAGATGATAATGGCAAATGTCATTACCAAACATAAAAAATCCCATAGCTATAGTTTCATCTTGATATATCACTTTATAAAGTTTGATATTATCATTTGCAATAAGTTTTTGATAGTAGTTATTGTCAAAAAAATAGAAATTGTCTGCTTTATTTTTTAACATTGTTTCATTATAAAGTTCCATAAACTTATCAATATCATTACTTTCTGCTATAGTAACTTTTTCTATTGCTCGTTTAACCGTATTTCTTACCTTAGAAGAATAGGACATAAGGATATCTTCTGTTAAATTTTTTACAACAACATCCCTATCATATATATTCATATCTAAAAAGGAATCATTATTTTGACTAAAATTATTAAAAGGATGAAATCTCATAAATTCAGCTATGATATTTTCTTCTTTACATTTCTTTTTATACTCTATCAAAGCATTACTTATAAATAATTCATCATTACAATTTGTATAGAACCCACCATAACCATAAGCTGTTTCTAAATCATAAAAACCTTCATCTATTTTAATGTTACCAATATTTAAAATTGGTCTTTTAATTGTTTTATTAATAAATATATTATCATTTTCTTTATATTCAAAACTAAAAATCTCTTCTTTATCTTTCAGATATAAAGATATATAATTATCTGAATAATAAATATCATTAATTAAATTCATTATACAACCACACTGCTTGTAATATTCACAACTCTTTGTTCTAAATATTTTGCATTTGTTAAATCACCACATTGACAATCTTTGAACATATCCAATTCGTTCATAAGCTTCCAAATAGGTCTTGTCATAATTCCATTTTTATTTGTATAGTCTAAAAACTCATCTCTTTTAGCTACATCTTTTACGATAACTGCTTGTAGCCAATAGTTTGATTTAGAATCTTTTGGCTCTTGTACAAAGTCAATATTTTCATCATCTTTAAAAAATTCTGTATATTTTGAAGCTAAATCCCTTTTACTTTTTACAAAACCATCTAGTTGTTCTAATTGAGCTACAAGAAGTGAAGCATTTAGATTTGGCATACGATAATTATATGCTATCTCATCGTGTACATATTCCCATTTGTGAGGTACTTTTGCTGTAGTTGTAAGGTATTTTGCTCTTTTTGCTAAGTTCTCATCATCTGTAACTATAACTCCACCACCACCTGAAGTAATAATTTTATTTCCATTGAAACTAAATGCTCCAAGTTTTCCAAAAGTTCCAGTATGTTTGCCTTTGTAAGTAGTACCTAAACTCTCTGCACTATCTTCAACTAAAGATATATACCAAGTATCACAAATATCTTTTATCTCTTGTATCTTACAACTATGCCCAAAAGTATGCATAGGAACACAAGCTTTTATAATCTTTTTTGTAGTTTTATTTATACATTGGTTATCAATAATTTCACAGTTTTGTTCTAAAAATTCTTTCAATGACTTAGGACTTAAACCCATCGTATCCAAATCAACATCTACAAATACAGATTTAGCACCAATATAATCTATAGCATTACAAGTAGCTACAAATGTAAGTGACTGTGTGATAACTTCATCGTCACAAGTTACATCACTAAGAAGCAAAGCGATATGCAATGCTGATGTACCATTTACTGTAGCAATAGCATATTTACTTCCAACTTTTTTAGCAAATTGTTCTTCAAACATATCTACATATTTACCTACTGAAGATACAAATGTAGAATCTATGCAGTCATTTAAATATTTCTTTTCATTACCTATAAATCTAGGTTCATGAAGAGGAATAAATTCTTTAGTATTATAAAGTTTTTGAATAAAATTAACTAATTTTTGCATTTACATTTTCCCATCAAGATATTTACCAGTCTCTCTGTGTTCAAAGTCAGGAATCAGTGTAAAAAATTCTCTTACGATTTGCTCTTTTGTCCAAGAAAGATTCTCTTTGTAATGAGTTATAATATTTTCAAAATTATTTAATAACTCTTCATCATATTTAATATTATTTTTAATAATTCCTAAATTCTTAAAACTACCCATATCTAAAGTTTCAGAATCAGTAAAAAACTCTTCAAAATCTTTTTCACCTGTTGTATCACTTTTTGTAAATAAACATGGGTATTTGCCTTCTGTTGGCAAAGTCTTAGATAGTTCCCTTGCTTCATCTTCAGTTTTACATAGAAAAGGTTCATAGCCTTTATTAGCCAAATATTTAACAGCTATATCTGCAAAAGATATTAAATCCAAATCTTCACTTAACTTAGGGAAAAATATATCTCTATTTTCGCCAAAAATACAAGACATAAGACAAAGTTCTCCAGACTCTTGAGGAGTTACAAAATACCTTTTTATATCATTTGGGGCTACAATTGGTTGGTTTTTTTCAATTCGTTGGTTAAATCCATGAAGAAGTGAACCATCACTAAAAGCAACATTAGCAAATCTAGCCATTGATACTTTTATATCAATAGACTTTCTATTTACAAACATTTCCATTATTCTTTTACTTGCACCCATCATATTAACAGGATTTGCTGCTTTATCTGTAGAGACACAAAAGTATTTTTTACTTCCATTTTCTATTGATTGTTGAAGAGTTTTATCTGTATTAAAAATATTTGTCTCTATCATACGCATAAGAGTAAAAGGGTCTTTTTCACTTCTTACATGCTTTAATGCTGATAGATTTAATACATAATCATATTGACCATCATTTTTAATAAATGCATCATATTCTAAACTTCCTATATCAAGTGCAAATGTTGCAAATTCTCCATCTATGTACCCAAATGAACTTCTTATATCTCTTACAAGTTCTACCATATTATTTTCTGATATATCTACCACATGAAGTTTTTTAGGATTACGTTTAAATATCTCTTTTGTAACAGCTTGACCTATGGATCCTGCTCCACCCATAACAAGAAAAGTAGAATTAGATACTATTAAAGATAACTCACTTTCGTTATTTTTAATATCATCACTCAATAACTCTTTTTTTCTTCCAATAAGATTTAATATTTTATTCATCTACTTCACATATCCTTCAGGATTATTCATCTGCCATCTCCAACTATCTTCACACATATCATCAATAGTTTTAGTAGCACTCCAACCTAAAATATCTTTAGCATAACTAGGATTAGCAAAACATTTTGCTATATCACCAGCTCTTCTTTCTACTATTTTATATTCTATTTGCTTATTTGATGCTTTTTCAAACGCTTTTATCATATCAAGTACAGAATAACCCTTTCCTGTACCTAAATTTACTATCAGAACATCTTTTATAGTAGATATTTTATCTAATGCTTTCAGATGTCCTAATGCGAGATCTTCAATATGAATATAATCTCTTACTCCTGTACCATCATCAGTATCATAATCTCCACCAAATACACTAATAAACTCTCTTTTTTCTACCGCTGTTTGAGCTATAAAAGGCATAAGATTATTAGGTATACCATTTGGATCTTCCCCTATAGTTCCCGAAATATGTGCACCTACAGGATTGAAGTATCTTAAAATAACTATTTTAAAACTATTATTACTCACATGTAAATCATGCAAAATTCTCTCTATCATAAATTTTGAAGTACCATAAGGATTTGTAGTATTTCCTATGGGGTCATTCTCTTCTAATGCTTTATAATCATCACTATCTATTTCATTATAAACTGTAGCAGAACTAGAAAATACTATTTGATAACAATAGTATTTTTGCATTACCGAAAGTAATACTAAAGTACCATTTACATTATTATCATAATACTCAAGCGGATTTACTACAGACTCTCCAACAGCTTTAAGTCCTGCAAAATGGATAACAGCATCTATAGTATATTTTTTAAATACTCTTTCTAAAGATACACTATCTCTAATATCTCCCTCTTCAAAGATGATATCTTTTTTTATAATCTCAGATACTCTATTTAAAGACTCTTTAGAAGAGTTAGATAAGTTATCAAATACTACAAACTCATAACCTGCTTCATGCAGAGATATAAGTGTGTGAGAACCGATATATCCTGCTCCACCTGTAACTAAAATCATAATTTCCTACTTTCAATATACCACTCTATAGCCTCTTCCATTCCTTGATAAATATCATGAGATGGCAGATAACCTACTATAGACTTTGCTTTAGAAATATCAGCATTAGAGTGGCGTATATCTCCTGCTCTAAAGTCACGATAGATAACTTTTTGCTCTGTGAATGTATCTATATGTACTTTTAACTCTTTATTGATAAGTGCATAAAGTTCGTTGAGTGTATTTCTTCCACCTACTGCAACATTAAACGCTTCACCAAAAGCTTCTGCATTATCTGTAGTTCCTGCAAGAAGATTCATTTGTATAACATTATCTATGTAGGTAAAATCACGGCTTGTCTCTCCATCTCCATTGATATAGACATCTTTACCTTCAAGTAAAGAACCTACCCATTTAGGAATCACTGCTGCATAAGCACCATTGGGGTCTTGTCTTCGTCCAAAAACATTGAAGTAGCGTAAACCTAGAGTCTCCATGCCGTATGTTTTTTGAAAAACATTAGCATAAATCTCATTGGTTTTTTTCATAGCAGCATAAGGTGAAAGTACATCACCTACACGCTCCTCCACTTTAGGAAGTTCTTTAGAGTCTCCATAAACAGAGCTAGAACTAGCATATACAAAACGTTTAATCCCCGCATCTTTTGTGGCAGTGAGCATATTGAGAAAACCCGTAATATTAGAACGATTAGAAGTAATAGGATCATCTATAGAACGAGGAACTGAACCAAGTGCAGCTTGATGTAATACTATATCAACACCTTCACACGCTTTTTTACAAGTATCTATATCCCAAGTATTACCCTCTATAAAAGTAAAATTATCTGCTAACTCTTCTCCTACAGATTGAAGTATATCATCAATATTATGTTGATACCCAGTAGAGAAGTTATCTAGCCCTACAACTTTTTGATTGTGTTTAAGTAAAAATTCTGTTAAATTAGAACCTATAAACCCTGCATTTCCTGTTATCAGCCACGTTTTTTGTTCTACTTTAAATCTCTGTAATAATTTGTCAAATTCACTCATTATAGTTTTCCATCTGCATTATCTAATATAGATTTTATATCATAGACTACTTGTTTTTTATTATCAAATGCTAAAGATTTGTATCTATCGTGAGCCACAGCCAGTACCACAGCATCATAATCATCATAACTACACGCTTCTTTCAGCACTAAGTTATATTCGTGTTTTACATCCTCTACATCTGCCCAATAGTCACTAACATCTACACTACAACCAAAATCTTCCAACTCTTTAATGACATCTATGACTCTTGAGTTACGAATATCTGGACAATTCTCTTTAAAAGTAATACCTAGTACCAGTACTTTAGCACCCTCTATCTTTTGCCCTTTTTTTATCATAAGCTTAATCACTTGATTGGCTACATAGATACCCATATTATCATTTAGACGACGACCTGCTAAGATTATCTCTGGGTTATAACCTACCTCTTGTGCTTTGTATGTGAGATAATAAGGATCAACTCCTATACAGTGACCGCCTACTAAACCTGGGCGAAAAGGTAAAAAATTCCACTTAGTCCCAGCTGCTTCAAGCACTGCTTCTGTATCAATATCAAGTTTATTAAAGATTATAGCCAACTCATTTACAAAAGCAATGTTAATATCTCTTTGTGAGTTCTCTATCACTTTAGCAGCTTCTGCTACTTTAATACTAGGTGCTAGATGTGTACCCGCAGTAATAATAGAAGCATATAAAGCATCTACTTTTAAGCTTATCTCAGGCGTAGAACCTGCTGTTACCTTTAAGATTTTAGTTACTGTATGCTCTTTATCTCCAGGGTTAATACGTTCAGGAGAGTAACCACAAAAAAACTCTTTATTAAATGTTAATGAAGAGAACTTTTCAAGAATAGGTACACAGACCTCTTCTGTTGCACCTGGATACACTGTAGATTCATAAATCACTATATCATCTTTTTTAAGTACTTTTCCAATAGATTCACTTGCTTTAATAAGAGGAGTTAAATCAGGTTTTTTATGTTTATCTATAGGAGTGGGTACTGTGATTATATAAATATTACAGTGTGCAATATCTTCTAAGATATTAGTAAATTTCATCCCATTAGCTAATGCTTTATTTACCTGAGATGAGCTCAATTCAAGTGTTCTATCTATACCATCATTAAGTTCATCTATACGCCACTGAGCAATGTCAAAACCTACTACATCAAATTTCTCTGAAAATGCATGAGCCAATGGCAAACCAACGTAACCAAGTCCGATAACTGCTATTTTATTATTTTTCAACATCTGTAAAATACTATCCCTTAATATCTATAATTTCTAATTATATTTTATCTAAATAATGATTTATCTATTATAAATACTAGGCTAAACAATTTTTAGTACAATATCATAAAGGTTTATGATACAAAGGTAATAGAGCGTGAAGCATTTTTACTGCGTTGGTTTCAAGAGACGAAGTCAACCTAACTTGAAAATACTTTACTCCATAAACAACATACAAAGACGTATATCATCATAACTTACCTCTGTATCTAATGCTTCAAAAACAGACTTTAAGCGTAACTTACCATTTTCTGAAAAATTCTCTTTTAAATTTTTAGTTTTTAACTTTAAAACTACCTCATCTACACGTTTAAAGAGTTCCTCACTAGGTCTATATTTCGTTAAATCAACCTCTGGATTCTCCTCTTTTATAAGAAGTAGATGTTGAATAATAGTACCTTTAGATACTCCTCTACTTTGTGCAAGTTTTATGAGTGTATCTGACTTAGCTATAAGATTTTTAGTCTTTACATGTGTAGGTGTAACATACGAAGAGTGAGAGGGTTTACCTGCTTTTATGTTTTGCATCTCCTCTTCTATTTTCTCTTTATTGACTACACCACCAAGGGTTAAAATATGCGTCTCAAACCTACTCTCTAAAGCTTCGTTAGACAAAGAGCTTATAGTATCTATAGACTTTTGTGAAGCCAACATAATACGTTCATCAACATGCAGAGTAAGAGGGTCAACACGTAATGCCATAGAGTTTAGACCCATCAGCCGTAAGCCCTCTATATTTCTAATACGAGAGAGTGCTACATACCCCTGCCCTGTTTCAAAAGTTTTAGATAAGTCTATCTCTGCAGCATCTAACGTCATACCTTGTGATTTATGTATCGTAATCGCCCATGCCAAACGTAGAGGTACTTGTGAAACTGTAGCAAGTACCTTACCACTATCATTTTCAAGTGACCAATCTTCTAACTCTAGTTTTATTTTTCTTCCATCTGTGGTTATGATAATAGGCATATTATCTATGGGGCTAAAACTCTGTACAGTACCTGTTGTACCATTAACATACCCATCTTCAGTATTGTTTTTTATAAAAATAACCACTGCCCCTTTTTTAAGGACTAACTCCTCTAAAACCAAAGAAGATTTAAATATTTTTTCAATACTCTTCTCACTCCCTTTCGTCTCACATACAAAATGCTTAGAGTCCCCACTAAGCTTGGCTAACTCCTCTAAATTAATACGATCTACATCTACATTATGTGTATATAGTTTTGTAGGTGTAGTGGTATCAAGTACTTTTTCATGCCTACTTGCCAATAACTCTTCAGATAAAGTACTGATATGCCCAGAGCGTATATCATCTAGTATCTGTATTAGTCTGCTGTCATCTTGTCTAAACTTCTCTTTCAGGTAACAAGTTTGTAACTCTAGGGCTTTCCAAGCTGTAGATTGCCATGCAAAACGCTTCTCTTTAGGTGCTTTAGAGACAGGAGGTAACTGAAAAAAATCTCCTGAAATCACTACTTGCACACCACCAAAAGGAGCATCTGTACCTTTAAATCCACGTAGTATCAAATCCATAGCAGAAAATATCTCTGGAGATATCATAGAAACTTCATCAATGATAAGTAGTTTGAGTTTAGAGAAACGGCTTTTTAAGTACTTCTTCTCTAACAAAAACTCTACATACCCTTCATCTATACTATCTCGTATACCCAAAGAGAAAAATGAGTGAATCGTTTGCCCACCCAAATGTGATGCTGCAATACCCGTAGGTGCAACGATAGTAGGATAGACCCTACGCTCTTTTAAATACTGAGTATAAAGGTTAAGTAAATAGGTCTTACCTGTACCTGCTGACCCTGTGATAAATACATTTTTGCCTGATTTTAATATGTTGAGTGCTGTGTTTTGTTTCATAACGAATTATGCGATAGAATCGCTGAAATTAGAGATAGTTAAAAAATTTAACTAATTTTAGCTATGATAACTTTATGATATTTACAAACCTTGATTTTTTAACTAACCTTCCCTTAACAGAGTATGCAAAGTATTTTGGTAAACATAAAAAACCTAAACATACTTCTAAACGTTTTCGTTCTAACATAATGCTAAACCCTCTTAAACTTAAACATCTTAACCGTATAGATGAGAGTAGTGCAGATATGATTACGCTCAATTTAGAAGATGCCATTGCACCTAGCCGTAAAAAAGAAGCCCTTTTAAATATTGCTCTTTTTCTATCTCATTTAGAAAACTCATCTTCTTTTATTATTGTAAGAACTAACCCATTAGCAGATGGTGGAGAAGAAGAGATAGCTTTTCTTAATGATTTTGGATTTGACGCTGTACGTGTTGCCAAAGTAAAAACAGAGACTGAGATAGCACAGATACTTACCCTACTCTCAGCAGATAAAGAGTTGCATATCTCACTAGAGACAAAAGAGGCTTTTAGTAACTTAAAAAGACTTCGTATAGATGAGCGTTTAACTGTAGCTAACTTAGGTATTTTAGACTTACTTACATCACTTGGCTTAGCACAATCAATCGTTACACTTAACAACCCTACTATAGACTATATACTCTCTAAGTTTTTAGTAGATGCTAAAATAGCAGGAATTCACCCTATCTCATTTATGTTTCAAGAGTATAACGATACTGACACCTTTAAAGCATGGTGTCAACATGAGAAGTTAATGGGATTTGAGAGTAAAGCGTGTATGGGACCAAAACAAGTAGAGATAGCCAATAAGGTCTTTAGCCTAGACTCTGATGCCATAAAACGTGCTAAGAGTATTAAGCATCTTTTTGAAGCACAGAGTATGAAAAATAACCATGGCTTTATGCATGAGAAGTATGGTTTTATAGATGAACCTATCTACAGAGACAGTCTGTTAGTACTTAATAAAATCTAACTTCTAGTCTCTCTTTACCATTGACTAAAATCATATCTTTTTCTACTTTTTCACTATATTTAAAGAGGTTATCTTCCTCTTCATCCTTTGTATTACTATATGCACGTTTAGCATTTTTTAGGGTTAAACTATCTGAAGAGGTAATACCATTTATCTTTTCACGTAATATATCAGTCAAACTAAGTTCAACATAGTAAGCCGAAAAGATATATTTTTTCATTACCTCAAATCTCTTCACTTTACAATAATCATTAGCATGTTCTCTTATTGCTATTTCTATAAATTCTGGAACTTCATCTACAAAATCTACAACTAATTCACAAACATCATCTTCACACTCATTGCGTACATCTCGTATACTATCATCAGATAACCCTAAATGAAATTTTTCTTTTAACTCAGTTTGACAAGAACTAATACCTTCAACTCTTAAAGTAAATTTCTCTTTAATAGGTAATTTATAAGCATTAAAATTTTCAGTTGTCTCTGTTATTGTTGTGTTCACTGTAGTAACTGTAGTATTTACTGTATCTGAAATGGTGTCTATATAATCAGAAAGAAATTTTAATCCAACAATAATAAAAGTGATTCCCCAAAAATAGATAAGACCTTTTTTAATAATTTCGTACTTGATATTCATGGCTATATTTTCCTTAAGTGCGTCAAACTAAATTTTCCTTCATTATATATAATAAAACATTAAAAAAATCTTATTAATTTTGTTATAATATTAAATAAAATCAAAGGAATAAATTTGCACACAATAAAGTATTTTTTACTTATATCACTTATACCAATAATTCTACTAGCCAATGACGATAGACCACCTATTCACTATAATTTTATAGCTAAACAAGAGGTAAAGAATTTTATCAATATGATGCTTAAAAAGTATCATTTTAAACGCTCGTACATGAATACTGTACTAAAAAATGCAAAACTAGATAGAGATACATTAAACAGATATACAGGACGATATAAAAGAGGAAGCACTAACGGTTCATGGGAACGCTATAAAGCTCATGTACTTGACCCAATAAGTTTAGCAAAAGCTAAGAAATTCAAAAAGAAATATTACAAAACCTTAAAAAGAGCAAGTATAGACTACAAAGTAGATATGGATTATATTGTTGGATTTATAGGTGTTGAGAGTAAATTTGGAGAATACAGTGGTGACTACAGAGTACTTGATGCTTTAGCTACTCTTGCCTTTCATCAAAATCGTATGAAAAAGTTTTTCAAATCAGAGTTTAAACACCTTTTTCTAATGGCAAGAGAACAGGGCTATGATATTACTAAACTTAAAGGCTCTTTTGCAGGTGCTATGGGGATGGTACAACAAGTACCCTCTGTCTTTAGAAAGTATGGTATGGACTATAACCACGATGGAGTTAAAGATCCTTGGGATTTAGAAGATAGTATTGGGATTATTGCGAAATTTATGCATAAAAATCACTGGAAAAAAGGTGCATTAGTTACAGTAGCTACAACATTTAAAGGTAAAAGGTACAAAAGACTAAAATGTAGTCATAGAAGAACAAAATCACTCAGTACCATACGTAAATATGGAATAACTCCTGTAAGTCATTTTAATGAATCTAGAGCCTACCTACTTAAAAATAGGAATCTTACACACGATGACATCTGGCTAGGAGCAAAAAACTTTAAAGTACTTACTCGATATAACAACTCTACCTCTTACGGAATGGCCATTCATCTCATAGCTGAGCATGTAAAATAAATGTTAAGAGCTAAAATATTTATTCTTTCTTTTTAAAGAAGCTCACATAGCGTAAATTTATCTACTAATTTTAATATTAAGTAGATAAATCCACCCTACATATATATAATTAATTGATTTAGGAGTATAATCACACAATTAATTTGTAAGGAAATACTATGGGTAGAGCATTTGAATACCGTAAAGCGTCAAAACTAAAAAGATGGGGTGCAATGTCAAGACTGTTTCCTAAACTAGGAAACATTATTACTATGGCTGCAAAAGCTGGTAGTCCTGACCCCGATATGAACCCTACACTTCGTACCGCTATTCTCAATGCTAAAGCACAGAATATGCCTAAACATAACATTGAAGCAGCTATAAAAAGAGCACAAGGTAAAGATGCTGCTGACATTAAAGAGATCCACTACGAAGCAAAAGGACCTTATGGTGTACAGCTTATCATTGATTGTGCAACAGATAATGGTACAAGAACTGTAGCAAATGTAAAAGCTACACTAGTAAGAAACAAAACAGAAATGCTTACTTCAGGTTCACTAAACTTTATGTTTACACAAAAGTCTGTATTTACTTTTTATAAAACTGAAGATATGGATACAGAGGAGCTTGAACTTGAACTTATAGACGCAGGTCTTGAAGAGATAGAAGAGACAATGGAGCCACAAGAAGAGGGTGAAGACAAGGCCATTATCAAAATATTTGCAGAGTTTTCAGCATTTGGTGATATGAGTAAAGCCTTAGAAGAGATGAACATAAAAGTGAAGTCTGCAAAACATGAACGTATAGCCAATACACCTATTGATCTTACAGATGAACAGATGGAAGAGCTAGATACACTCATCGATAAACTCGAAGATGATGAAGATGTACAAGCTGTTTATACAAATATAAACTAAAATAAGATAGTGTGTTCAACAGTTTACTACTGTTGAACATAAGAGAAACAACTACTTAAAAGTGTAAAACTACTCCTATTTTAGGACCATATAAATCAAAGTCATTTACCAATCCTGAATCATCTTTATCATAATGAATATAACGATATGTTAAGAGTATATCACCCCAGTCAAATCTATATCCTAAACTTGTTTCTGCTTGCCATGTTAAGTCTGTATCTCCAGTACCAATATCAAAAAGATAGGGAATATACCAATTTTGATTAATATCTACTTTACCTTTTACACCAACAATAGCATCATACGATTCATTAGAAGGAGAGAGTGATACATTACGATTAGCCAAACTAAATTTAGCATCTACTCCTAAATAAAAGTAACGCATACCTGCAATAGCATCCATAGTAAAATTATCTATATCAATAATATTGTATCCACCATAAAAACCTAGTAACCAAGCTTTTAATTCTTCTTCTGCACCTACTTCAAAACTTGGTCCTCCCAATCTAGGAAAAATTGTAATAGATTTTCCCTGATCAGCAGACATTTTTAAGTAAATTACATCTGCTAAAAAAGACCATTTTTCTTTTCTAGCTTCATAAGAACCCATAAAAACCATATCTAAGTTATCTATAGAACTTGATTCTGCATCCTCTTCTGGTTCTGCACCATCACTAGGTATTGTATATTCTAGTGTGCCATTAAAGCTTGGAAGCCAACCATAAAGTGAAACACTATGCTCCCACTCACTGCTATCATCAGCATATATTGCTGAAGTAGAGAGCAGTGTTAAACTCAGTAATGTATTTGTTATTAATTTTTTCATTTTATCTCCTATAATATATTTAAAGATTGTGATAAAGAAAATCTTTACATTCTCTCTGGCATCTCATCTTTAAATGCTATCTCTTCTGCTTTAGCTAAGATATCTAATGCACCTTCAGCTATCATAGTTTCTGCAAGTTGTTCTCCAAGTGTATCACATTCAGTTACTAATGCATTTAACTCTTTATGCATGATGTTTGTTCCATCTGGATAACCAAGCATAGCTTTTACTGTGATAGTCTCCCCAGCAATAATAGCATTTACAGCCACAGGAGCAGAACATCCTGCACCAATTTTTGAGACAAAATCACGCTCTAATTTAGTACAGATAAATGAGTTTTCATCATTAAGACTCATGGCTATCTCTCTTACTCTATCATTAGAACTTACTATCTCTATTCCAAGTGCTGCTTGTCCCATAGGTGGAATGAAAAAATCTAACTTTTTTACATAAGGAATATCTTTAAGCAAATCAAGTCTATAAAGACCAATATATGCCAAGATAATAGCATCATACTGCCCCTCTTTAAGTTTTCTAAGACGTGTATTGACATTTCCTCTAAGCTCTTTAACTACCAAATCAGGTCGTTTTTCAAGAAGTTGCATACGTCGTCTAAGACTTGTAGTACCAACCACTGCACCTTGAGGTAAGGCATCTAATGAATCATAAGTATGAGAGAGAAGTACATCACTTTGATCTTGACGAGTCGTAATAGCACAAAGCTCTAACCCCTCAGGAATATAAGTTGGTACATCTTTAAGAGAATGTACGGCAAGGTCTGCATTACCTGCTAACATCTCATCCTCAAGCTCTTTAGTAAAATGCCCTTTACCACCTATAAGTGCTAAAGGTTTATCTAGTATTTTATCGCCTTTTGAGACGATTTTATTTAGTTCAACAGTTACATTTGGGAATAAAGCTTCCACTCTCTCTTTTATATGATAAGCTTGCCAAAGAGCCAAGTTACTCGCTCTTGTTGCTATAATTAATTTTTCCACTTATTTCACTTTATAATTTATTTGCTATCTATTAAATTCAAGTAACTATTTCTTGTTTTATCCCACTCTCCATCAATATAAATAGTAGGAGTACCTGAAACCATCATCTTCGCTGCTGCATTTGCATCTTCTTTAAGAGCTTTTTTAACCTCTTTAGCATCTATCTGTGTTTTGGTTACTACATAACCTGAATGCTTTTTTACTGCTGCTATTATTTTAGTAGCATTAGTCTCTTTAGCATCTATCTTTAAGCTATAAATTTTATTTACTATATCTACTTTACCCTCGTGCTGTGCTACATGCATAATACGTGTAAGTACACCTGAAACAGGGTGAAGTTTTAATAACGGTAAATGATAATAATAGACTGCCAAAACTGTAGGATTCTCTTTAGCTGCTTTAAAGATGGAAGGTACCTCTTCTTGACAGAATGGACACTGAGGATCAGAGAAGATAAGAACTTTATGTTTTGCATCTTTATTACCAAAAAGAAGATGTGCATCATTATACATACTCTTTGGTACTGTTGGTTTAATCTCTGTACGATAGTCATTACCTGTTTTAAGGTTAACTAAATGTCCTGTTACTAAGCCATCTTTTACAAACATTGTCTCTGGAACATGAACCTCTTTTTTCTGAAAAGTTAAATCCATTGTAGTTAGGTAAATATCCCAACCTGCTAAGTCTTTATGTTTTTTCTTTTCAAGAATAGTAAGACCATTAACCTTTACTTGAGGATTCTTTACTATATTTCTTTTGACATACTTTAATAGTACCTTTTCAGTTGGTTGTACTGCTGCACTAAGTGCGACTGTTGCTATCAGGGTACTCGTTAATAATTTCGACATCAATGACATTTTCTTCTCCTTGTTCTTGTGTAAATTTTGTTTTTTCTGGTGTTATTTTAGCTACAAATTGTAAATAGAGTGTATAAATCAGTGCTAAAACACCTAAAAAATCTGTCAATACACCTGGGATAATAAGAAATATAGCCCCTATTAAATACGCAGTACTAGCATTTTGAAAGCTCTGCATACTTAACTTACCTCTTGATACAGCACTCATATTTCCCATAATAGACAAAGAAGAGAACTTCAATACTCTTATCCCTACTATCATACTCATTACTATCCATAAAGCTGAAAACATGAAACCTATGTTTTCACCTACTTTTAAAGAGAAATACAACTCCAATAAAAGAAATGGAACAGCCATTATAAGAAACATTTAAAGCATCCTTTCTTCAACTAGATTCATTATATTCTCAGCTAAAACAGACTCTTTTACTATCTCTTTTCTTGTTACAAACTCTACTGTACCATCTTGAAGTTTTTTACCTATTATTACAGCATGTGGTACACCTAAAAGTTCATAATCTTTTATCTTTGAACCAAAACGCTCTTTTCTATCATCTAATAGTACATCAAGCCCTTTAGCTTTTAGCGATTCATAAAGCTCCTCACCTAACGCTACTTGTTTCTCATCTTTAATGTTAGAGATAATAATATGTAAATCAAAAGGTGCTGATGCTTTTGTCCAGATACACCCTTTATCATCATGATTTTGCTCGATAATGGCTGCGAGTAAACGACTCACACCTATACCGTAAGTCCCCATGACCATAGGTTTAGACTTTCCGTTTTCATCTAAAAAGTTTGCTCCTAACGCTTCTGAATATTGTGTACCTAACTGAAAAATATGCCCAGCTTCTATCCCCTTAGTATAACGTAAAGGCTCTCCACAACATACACACAAGTCGCCCTCTTGTACAGAAATAACATCGTGGTAGTTTGCTTCTACACCTTTAAAGCTATTTCCTATAAGATGATACTCCTCTTCATTTGCACCACATATCATAGAGCTTGCCTCTTTAAGTTCATTATCTAGGACTACTATTACATTTTCAGGTACTATAGTAGGGCTCATATAACCTGCAACTAACCCTAGCTTAGTTAACTCCTCTTCTGAAACATCTACTAGCTCATTTGCTTGTACTGCATTAGATGCTTTTACCTCTTGAAGGTCATCAGAACCTCTTAATGCAAAAAGTACTATTTTTGATTCACCCTCATCATAAAGTGCTTTTTTAGCTACAGTTTTTACAAGGTAAAAAGGGTTAACATGGAAAAATTCACTTAACTCATCTATAGTTTTGGTATTAGGTGTATGAAACTTTGCAAAAACTGCTTCAGGTGCTTCTTCATCACATGTTTTCTCTTTTCTCACTGCTGCTTCAATGTTAGCACCATAGTCACAAGCATCACATACTACTATAGTATCTTCTCCAGAGTCTGCAAGAACCATAAACTCTTTAGAACCACTACCACCAATAGCTCCTGAATCTGCTTCTACTACCCTAAAATCCAAACCTAAACGTCTAAATATTTTTTTATAAGTCTCTTCCATAAAAGTAAATTCACGTTCCATATCTTCAGTAGAAGTGTGAAAACTGTATCCATCTTTCATGAGAAACTCACGTCCACGCATGAGTCCAAAACGAGGTCTAATCTCATCACGGAATTTGAGGTTAATCTGATAAAGGTTCAGAGGTAACTGCTTGTAACTCTTTACAGTCTGCTTTACAAGGTTTACCATCATCTCTTCATGTGTTGGTCCTAAAATAAAGTCATTATTTTTACGATCTTTAAAACGTAAAAGCTCTTTACCATACTTTTCAAAACGTCCACTCTCTTTCCAAAGTGATGCAGGTGTTACAAAAGAGAGACTTACCTCTTGACAGTTTGCTTTATCAAGTTCATCTTTTACTACTGCACGTACTTTATCTAACACTTTTTTACCCAACGGCAAGAAGTTGTAAAGTCCAGAACCACCTACCGACTGGATAAATCCTCCACGTATTAGGTAAATATGGCTAGCCAATGTTGCATCATTTGGTGTCTCTTTAGTTGTAGGGATTAATAATCTTGAAAATCTCATGCACTGTATCCTTTAGTATGGTGGTCATTTTTATATTGCTTAAAATCTATATTTTCTGTATCTATATTGAACATCTTTTTTACAGCCTCTATGCAGTTAGCATTTTTCTTTTCCACTGAAGAGTGTCTAAGATTTTGTGTAGGGTCATGCAAAAAACGGTTAAACATCTGCTCTGCCATTTTTCTCATATTTGTTTCATGTTCAGAAGGTAAAAAACCTTTTTTAATAGCTCTTTGCATCTCTTTATCTATTGCTTCTGCAACATGCTCTCTCATCTGCTTAATCACTGGCTCTATAGATAATGCTCTAAGCCATGCATAAAATTCATCTTTATATTTACTCACTATCTCTATGGCTCTTACTGCTTGTTCTTCACGCAATGCATGGTTATCGTTAGAGATACTACGTAAATCATCTATACGAAAAAGTTGTAACTTCTCTAAATCCATATCTTCTATATCACGGGGGATTGCCATATCGAACCAATGCCTAGGCAAGGTTTCATTCTCTATCATATCTCTATTTATTACTACATCTTTTGCAGAAGTAGCAGAAAATAACAATCTATATCGGTTTAAGTATTTAGGAAGATTCTCTATTGTGTCAGCTTCAACATTTTCACCCAAGCTCTCTGCAACAGCTTGTACTTTTTTAAGGTCACGCCCTATAAATACAACATCACACCCTACTCTTAGTAAATGCTTTGCAGCCAACACACCCATGTCGCCAGCTCCAACGACTATCCCTTTCATACCTTGTATATTTGCACCCAAAAGCTTATGTGCTTGGGCAACTGCTACAGACGCTATAGAGATAGGGTTTTGAGAGATATTAGTTACATTACGCACCTCAGCAGCACATTTAACCGCGTAAGAGATAACTCGGTTAAGCTTTCTTCCTGCTGTTTTATTGGCATGAGAAAATTTAAATGCTTCTTTAACTTGACCTGTGATTTGTGACTCACCAATTACTAAAGAGTCTAACGAAGCTACCACAGAGAAAATATGCTCTACAGCCTCTTCATCATCATACAATTTTGCTGATGTTTTTAACTCGTAAAAATTTAGGTTACCTCTTTGACTCATAAGTCCTAAGACTGCATGATAGCTTGAAAAGTTATCACTAGTAGCTAAAACTATCTCGACACGGTTACAAGTAGATACAATAAATGCTTCTGAGATAAACTCAAACGTTGTGAGTTGGTCAAGCATCTCTCTTTTCTCTTCATCATTAGAAAATGCTAACTTCTCTCTTATCTCTTGTTTACAATTTTTATGAGAAAAACTTACGACTTGATAATACATTAAAACTCTCTCTCTATCATTGCCATTGCAATAGATGTTAAGGCATCTTCACCTCTACTATTCATTAAATAGATAGCCTCTTCTACTAAGATTTTTGCTTCAGTATAACTCTTCTCTATCACACCATGTTCAACCATTTTTGTTTTTATCCATAAAGCTTCATCTTCTGAAAGTCTTTTACTATGCAAAGCATGGAGTTTTTGTTGTTCATCTTTATTGAGTTTTTCGTGGAGATAAATGTAAGGCAGAGTTGTCTTTCCCTCTTCAAAGTCATGAAGAGCTGGTTTACCTAAAGTTTTAGCATCCATTGTAATATCTAAAATATCATCTATCATTTGAAAAGCAATACCTAAATTTCTACCATAAGTCATATAAGATACTTTATCTTTACCTGCAAGAAGTGCTGCTGCTCCTGCTGCTGCTTCCATGAGTGATGCAGTCTTTTGATAAATCATTTTAAGGTAAATATCTTTGTTTAAGTTAAACGCTTTGGAGAGTGAAACATCTTTAAGTTCACCAAGACTAAGTTGTACAACTGCATTGGAGACTATTTTTGATACTTCTGGACTAATATTGTTTAACTCTAAAAAGCCTTTAGAGTAGAGGATGTCCCCTAACATAATGGCTGTTTTATTTCCGTAAAGTGCGTTAATAGAAGGCTTATTCCTACGTGTTTCAGCATCATCTATGACATCATCATGTAGAAGACTAGCAGCATGTATCATCTCAACTATAGCAGCAGTTTTCACTACAGGAAGTCTATTTCCTGCTATTTTTAAAATAAGCTTTGCTCTCAGCCTTTTTCCATGAGGAAGTCTAGCATAAAGCTTTGACACTTCTTTATCATCAAGATCACTTACAAACTGTTCTATTTTTCTTTCAACGGCACTTAACATCTCTTTCCTATTCACACTGAGTAACGATATTACCTACAAGCTCTATAAAAAGAGATTCAACTCTTCCATTTACCTCTTCATCTATCACTAAAGCTCTAATAAGCTTCTCATGCTCATCTTCAAGCCCTCTCTCTTCTAACATTTTCTCTGCTATAGCAAAACGTCTAAACATCTTCTCTATTTCCATCTCTACAATATTTTGATTTGCTGCTTTAGCAATAGCAAAATAGTTAGATTGTGGGGTACCTACAAATGCATCATCTTCATCATCAAATATATTCATTTTATAATTCCTAGTTTATTATTTTAAGAGAATTATTATAGCAAAAGAATGTTAATCTTCTAATTCACGATAACTACACAAACTTATTTTATACTCTTCTCAACATTTATATAAAGGATTAAAATGAAAAAAATGATTATTACCATACTTACACTTTGGCTAACAGTAAGCATCTATGCCAATGCACAGAGTCAACCAAAAGAGATGAGTATCCATAAGATTAAAAATATGGATAAAAAATATACCTCAAAAAAAGCACAAAAGAGAAATTTTAAAACAGCCAAAGAGTTTAAACACAAATCTCATAAAAAAGCAAAAAGAGACACTCAAAATGATAGCCATAAGAGAACTCATAAAAACAGTTCATACTACGATGATAGGGGTTACAATAACTACTATCAAAACAGACAAAGAGGATATAGATACCCTAAAAGAGGTTGGACTTTAGCTTACCGTTATGATAGAGCTTCTTTTTATGACAACGAAGGGTATTATTATGGGTTTTTCAATCGTAATGGATACTACTTTGAAGATGTTTTTTACCGATACGACAGACAATATAGTTTTAGAGACAGAGTAAGAGGAAAAGGACTATTTAGTAGAAGATATTATATGCCTGAAGATTGTAGCTATTATGGTTTTTGTAACGCTTCTCCTCGTTCTGTAAGAGGAGGTAGGTATTAATAATTTTAAAGAGGGTATCTCTAACCCTCTTTGTAACTTATGCTCCAAATCCTAATATTTGGAACTGTACATACCAAACAGCTACAGAGACAAAGTACCCAATAAGTACTGTCCATGAAAGTTTCATATGTGAAGCAAACGTATAAACACCATGAAGTTTACCCATCACTCCTACACCAGCAGCAGAACCAAATGAGATAAGTGATCCACCAACCCCTGCTGTAAGTGTTACAAGCATCCACTGTGCATTAGCATTTGCTCCCATATCTGGGCTAGACTTCAATACTGCAGACATTACAGGTACATTATCAACAATAGAAGAGAGGAACCCAACACCTATATTTACAGTAGTTGCACCAAACTGTGCATAAAGTGCTGTAAAGTACTCAAGGAAACCTAAGAAGTGAAGTCCACCAACAGCTGCTAAAATACCAAAGAAGAATAGTAAAGTATCATTCTCTATTTTAGAAATAAAAGAGAATACATTAACTCTTTCACATACTTTACCATCACTACCGTATCTAACCTTTTTACTCATTTTATATACATAAAGTTTAAGTAATGCTAAACCAAACATCATTCCCCACATTGCAGGTAAATGAAGTAATTGATGAGAAAGTACTGCAGTTGCAATAGTCACAGTAAAAAGTCCAATAATTACTTTACCACCAGCAGAAATCTCTACTCTCTTCTCACCATCAGCAAATGGTGGATTTCCATTGGGAATGAAACGACTTAATAAAAATGCTGTAACACCCCAACCTAAAACAGCAGCTGGAAAAAGATAGAGGAAATCAACAAATGTCCCTTTACCATCAACCCATACCATAAGGGTAGTAATATCTCCAAATGGTGACCAAGCACCACCAGCATTGGCTGCAACTACAATATTTACTGCAGAAGGAACAATAAAAGCTTTGTTATCTTTATCTATAGTAATCAATACTGTAGAGAGGATAAGTGCCGTGGTAAGGTTATCTGCAATAGGTGAGATAAAGAATGCTAAAAGTCCTGTAATCCAAAAGAGTTTTTTATAGTCATATCCTTTAGATACCAATTCATAACGTAAAGCTGAGAAAACATTTCTATCTATCATTGCTTCAATATAGGTCATTGCTACAAATAGGAAGAAGAAGATTCCTGCTATTTCAACAATAAGTAACTCAATTTCATGATGCAAATGATTACCATCTAAACCATTAACTGCATAATACACGCCAATAAGTAAAAAGATAAATGTTCCAGCAAAAAGTGCTGGTTTTGCTTTGTTAATATTGTATTTATCTTCAGTTGCAATAAAATAATATGCTATTACAAATATGGCAAAGGAGAGTATCCCTACCCATGTTGTAGTTAAATCTAAATGTTGTACTGTCTCAACAGCTTGTACTGCGTCTGTCATCTCTTCTCCTAGTAGTATGTTTTGTCCATGATCATTTATAAATCTAAAGATTATTTTATAGATTCAATATAGTGTGATCCAAGTGATTCTTTACGTGCTAATGCAGCATCTACAATAGCAGAAGCAGTATTAAGTCGTAACTCTAGCAATCTTCCAATCTCTTTATTTTTCATATCATAAATAAGATTTCGAGCCTCATGCAAACCTTTAGTTGTACGGATAATACCTATATCTTCCCACATTATTTTACGTAACTTATGTTTATAGATTTTATCGTTTTCTTTATGCAGAATATTAGCGTAATCTTTCTCAAATTTAGGTGTAGCTATTGCTATTTGTTCTTTAGCTAAAAGATGATCTGTTGCTCTTTTTGCAAAAACCACTCCTTCAAGCAAAGAATTAGAAGCTAAACGGTTAGCACCATGGACTCCTGTTCTTGCTGCCTCCCCGATGACATATAGCCCCTCTATCCCCTCTATACAGCCATTAGTATCACATTTGATACCACCATTGGCATAATGAAATGCTGGAGATATGGAGACTTTATCTTTAGGAAAACTGTAACCCAAATCTCTAAAAGTACGTGTAATGTTAGGAAATCTTTGTTCAAATGACTTCTCTTCAAACATAGAGAAATCAAGATAAACATTACCTCCTGTTTTACGTTTATGAGAGAATATACCACGTGCTACAATATCACGACTAGCTAACTCCCCACGCTCATCATAATCAAATAAAAATCTTCTACCCTCTTCATCTATAATATGCGCACCCTCACCTCTAAGAGCCTCTGTAAGTAGCAATTTACGTGCATAAGGTGTATCAACAAAAACCGTAGGGTGAAACTGCATAAACTCCATATCTGAAAGTTCTATACCTTTCTCTACACAAATACCATGAATATCGGCACTTATTGTTCGTGAATTCGTATTAAATTCATATAATGAACCTATCCCACCACTTGCAATAATAACATCATCTGCAAAAATAGTTGTAGGTTGATAGTTTACACTCGCTTTTACCCCATAACATCTACCATTTTCTATGAGTAAATCATACACTAAAGTATTTCGTTGAAGATGATGTCTGTTTTGAACCATCATAAAGTAATGCATGTGACGACCCGTTGCATCGCCTCCTGCATGTAAAATACGTTTTGTAGAGTGTGCAGCTTCTTTGGTATAAAGGATATTTCCATCATCATCTACATCAAACTCCATACCACGATTAATAATATCTGCTGTAGTCTCAAGTGAAGTACGAGAGAGTATTTCAACCGCATCTTTATCGTTATGATACGCTCCAGCAGACATAGTATCTGCTACATGTGGAGCAATATCTTCTTCATTTAATGCTGTCGTAATACCACCTTGGGCATAAAAGGTATTACACTCCCAAGGAATATCTTTACACACAACTAATACTTTTTTACTCTTTGGAATTTGCATCGCTGCATAAAGTCCTGCGATACCTGCACCGATTATAAGTACATCATATTTTTTCAAACTAAACCTTTATTCATGCTATTTTGAAGAGCTACTATTTGTCTCAGATACATACATAGGCTTTGTTTTATATCCGCAACTACTCAATATTATACAGCAAAGAGATGCTATAATAACTTTATGAAAAAAGCCTATACTATTTTGTCTCATCTTAGCAATCAACCTCAATTTAGATTTTTAAAACAACAAGAGTGCTACCAAAAATATATCAAACTTTTAGGTACAAAATATCAAAAAGCTATCGCTTTTGTCTATATTCAAAGTGAGACACTTTTTATTGCGGTGACACACCCTGGCTTTAAAATGGAGCTTAATTATAATAAAGATTTATTAAAAAGCATATTAACACAACTGACTTCTTACGATAAAAAGTGCAAAATGATGCAAGCAAATAAAATCGTAGTCTTTCATAGCAAGTATCATCCTGTAAAAAAAGAGAGTAAAAGTGCCATTACCGTCCCTTACTATCAGGAGCGTGCTACGTGTAAATTTAAAATAGAAACACAAAACCAAGAGTTAAAAGAAAAATTTGAAGCCATTCAAAAAGTGATTGAATGCAATCAGTAATTCAAAATCTACCTGCTATCCCAGGTGTCTATCAGTACTTTGACAAAACAGATAAACTACTCTATGTAGGTAAAGCTAAGAATCTTAAAAACCGTGTAAAGAGTTATTGGCGTTTTACACCAGAATTCACTATAAACCTTTCACAAAGTCCACGTATTATAAAAATGCTAGAAGAGGCTGTACGACTTGAGTACATCGTGGTTCAAACAGAAGAAGATGCCCTTATACTTGAAAACTCACTCATCAAACAACTCAAACCAAAATACAATATTTTACTACGTGATGACAAGACTTACCCATACATTTACATAGATGAGTCACAACCATTTCCTCGTTTTGAAATAACACGTAAAGTAGTAAAAGGGAAACAGATTAGCTATTACGGACCTTTTCCCACAGGTGGAAGAGCATTGATAGATGCACTCTATGAAGTCTATCCATTAGTGCAAAAAAAAACATGTTTAAGAGAGAAAAAAGCATGCCTCTTTTATCAGATAAAAAAATGTCTAGCCCCTTGTGAAGGAAAAGTAACTTCTCAAGAGTATGGCAAGATAGTAACTCAAGCAAAAGAGTCCATTGTTAAACGTAAAAAGCTCATTAGTGTGTTAGAAGAGAAGATGACATCTCTTGCCATGCAAGAACGCTATGAAGAGGCAGGAAGCATGAGAGATGCTATAGTATCTATCTCTTCGCTTACTCTAAGTTCAAACATTGACTTAGCAAACCAAGCAAACATTGACATTTTTGCCATACAAAATGGAGATGAGAGAGGGGTTATTATCAAACTCTTTATGCGTGAAGGGAAAGTCATCTCCTCTTCTCACACTTACTTTAGACATACCCATATATTTGATGAAAATGAAGCATATAAACAGGCATTACTAGAGTTTTATACCATTGATACCCCTCAAAAAAGTAAACAGATACTTACAGCCCACACATTTGAAGACATCCAACAAGTTGCACAAACGTTAAGCACACGTTTTAAGAAAAAAATAGAAATACTTACCCCACAACGTGGTTCTAAAGCTAAACTTACTGCACTTGCACTACAAAATTGCCAAGAGTTACTAAGTAGAAAAAATGACACACTTATGGAACAGAGAATTGCAGACCTCTTTGAGCTTAGTGTTATCCCTTACCGCATAGAGACTTTTGACAACTCACATCTCATGGGTGTAGCAACAGTAGGAGGAATGGTTGTATGGAGTGAAGCCAAATGGGACAAAAGTGCTTACAGACGTTATACACTACATGCAAGAGATGAGTATGGACAGATGAGAGAGATGCTCTCACGTCGCATAGAGAAATTTAAAACCCAACCCGCACCTGATCTCTGGATACTAGATGGAGGTCAAGCAAACTTAAATTTAGCCCTACAACTTCTTCAAGAAGCAAAGGTAAATCTTAATGTCATTGCTATAGCTAAAGAGAAACTTGATGCAAAAGCCCACCGAGCTAAAGGTGCTGCTAAAGATATGATATATACTTCTAATGGACTTTTTGAACTCAAAGTAAACGATAAACGCTTACACTGGGTACAGCGACAAAGAGATGAAGCCCATCGTTATGCTATCACTTATCATCAAAACAAAAAGAGAAAAGAAGATACACAAATTTCTCTACTCAATAAAAAAGGTATTGGTAAAGCCACTATTCAAAAACTTATTAACTATTTTGGTACGTTTGAAAATATTCATAAAGCTTCTAAAAGTGAACTCGAAAAAGTGACCAATAAAAATATTGCTACTATAATTCATTCAGAATAATCTATAAGCATACATAATCTATTTAATTAGGTAAAAAAACTCTTAATTCATTCTATTTTTAGTTTAATTGTACTAAAGTTTTAATAGCGAATTGTTTTGAGTGGTTTCTTACCTCTTACTACCATTGAAATATTGTAAAAAGGATCATTTTGGATAAACCTATTCCAATAGATGAAGAGTATACTTTTGAAGAGGGCTTAATATTAAGTTCCACAAATTTAAGTGGTATCATTAACTACGCAAACAGAAAATTTTGTAAAATTTCAGGTTATGACAAAAATGAACTTGTAGGTGCTAATCATAACATTGTAAGGCATCCAGATATGCCAAAAGCTGCCTTTTCTAAATTATGGGAAACTTTACAAGCAGGAAAAGATTGGACAGGTATTGTAAAAAACCTTCGTAAAGATGGTAGCTACTATTGGGTATTCTCTCATATTACTCCTATTATAAAAAATGGAGAGATAAAAGGGTACTCAGCAGCAAGAAGACCTGCGTTAAGAAGTGAAATCAATGAAAGTATTCTAACATATAAAGAGTTGTTAGAAAAAGAAAATAATTAAAAGGAGCCATTTCCATTATGTACTATATTACAAATCAAGACAAGCAAATTATTGCGGCAGACTCTTCATTAATAAAACTATTTAACGTTAAAAATATTAATGAACTATATAAAGAGATTTTGCTAAAAAATATTCAAATTTTACCATCTATAGGTGATACAGTCACCATAAAAACTACATTAAGTCAACATACATTTGATATTAAACTTCATTCTTTTAGTAGTTTACTTGGTGATTTTACATTAACTGAAATAATAAATACAGATAAAAATAATCTTTTAATCCCTACTGAAGAAGCAGATTTAGATGAAAAAGAAAAGAAAGCTATTATAAATCTCCAATCACTTAAAAATAGATTGGCATTAGAAAAGAACAAAGTACATCAGGAAGATGAGCATAAAGAAACTGAAGTATCTGCAATTAATACAGAAGAAAAAGCCATATCTGAAACAGTTGAAACTATTTCTCCATCTTTAGAAGATGACTTACTTAAAGATGCACTTTTCCTTGAAGAACTAGAAAAGAAAGAAGAAGTAGAAGAGGAAACTACAGTTGAAGATAGCATTTCACTTGATGATGTTGTTTCTCTTGAAGAAGAGCTTTCGCTAGATACAGTTGAACCTGAAACTACTTCTGTTGAAGATACTCTACTTGATGATGCACTTTTCCTTGAAGAACTAGAAAAGAAAGAAGAAGTAGAAGAGGAAACTACAGTTGAAGATAGCATTTCACTTGATGATGTTGTTTCTCTTGAAGAAGAGCTTTCGCTAGATACAGTTGAACCTGAAACTACTTCTGTTGAAGATACTCTACTTGATGATGCACTTTTCCTTGAAGAACTAGAAAAGAAAGAAGAAGAACTTTTAGTAGATGCCCCTGAAACTACACCTATACCTATACCTCTTGATGATGACCTTTTCAATGATGACCTTTTTGCTGAAAAAACTGAAGAGAAGGAAGAACTAGCTCCAGAACCTACTCCTATTCCTCTTGATGATGACCTTTTCAATGATGACCTTTTTGCTGAAAAAACTGAAGAGAAGGAAGAACTAGCTCCAGAACCTACTCCTATTCCTCTTGATGATGACCTTTTCAATGATGACCTTTTTGCTGAAAAAACTGAAGAGAAAGAAATTGAAGTAGAATCGTCAATGAGTGTACCTCCAATAGGTGAATCACTAAATAGTGATGATGATATTTTAAATTTAATTATAAATGATGAACCAGAGATAACTCTTGAAACAATAACAGAAACTCCTGATAAGCCTATAGATATTGATGTAAAAAGCATTAGTGAAAGTATTGGGATTTCTGAAGATGATTATGGACTTTTCCTTGATGAATATATCCAAACTGCTCGTTCATCTGAAGATGACTTACGTAATTCTACAGATGAGAAACGTAACGATGCACTCAACACACTTACACATTTATCTAATGTCCTACAACTACCTATTATTGCTAAAAGCATTAAACAGATAAAAGAAGGAAGTAATGACTCCTTAGATAGTAACATCAACTCTTTCTACACTACATTAACAAAACTTTCTCAATCTTTAGATAAAACGTCTAAAGGAAAAGAAGAATCAGTTTCTGAAAAAGTAGAAGAGGCTATTGCATCAATAGACGAATTTACATTAGAAGAACCTATTCTAATCGATGAACTAGTTGAAGAAAATGAACCTATTGTAATCGATGAACTAGTTGCAAAAGAAGAACCTATTGTAATCGATGAAGCAGTTGCAGAAGTTGCTAATCCAAACAGTTTTGGTACCATCAGTCTTGAGGGTATAGAGCCTATACACTTTGATTTTCAAATGGAACAAGCTGCTACAGATTTAGGTCTGCCTGTTGATCTTATAGAAGAGTTTGTAGATGACTTTATCGTTCAAGCACATGAAGAGACATTAAAAATGCTTAAATGCTATGAAGAAGGTGACTTAGATTCTATACAGAAAATAGGTCACTTACTTAAAGGAACTTCTAGTAATCTTCGTATTGAGCCTTTAGCAGATACACTGTATGAGATACAATTTTGTGAAGACAGCAGTAAATTAGAAAAACTAATTAAATTCTATTGGGCACATTTCTTGTCTTTAGAAACACAAGTTAAACTTACAAAAAAATAAAAGGAACCACTAATGACTATACGTAATAGACTTACTCTCATTGCACTTGTGCCTATATTACTTTTGATTTCATTATCAAGTTATTTCTTTATAACTTCATATATAAACTTTGAAAAGGCAAGTAACCTAAAAAACTTACTAAATAATAATGCAAACTTAAGTAAATCTTTAACACAAGTAGGGAAAGAGCGTGGTTTATCTTCTCTTTACATAGGTAATAAGGCGCCAGAGATTATTGATTTACTCAATAAACAGAGAAAAAATACCGATTTAGCTCTACGTAATCTTAGAGAAAATCTTATCCCTGGAGATACATCTCATATACCTTTTCTCTATAATATACTTACTGAGTATATGAATCTAGAGAAGACTAACTACCTATCTCCTCAATCTGTAAGCAAAGAACTTGCAAAACTAAGAAAACGTACCGATCAGGGGGGAGAAGAGTTTAAAAGTATTTTTATTGATGGATATACAAAAAAAGTATCATCACCTATACTTAATAATCTTTTACAGATTAATAATTTTGCATTAAATACAGAAATCTCTTCACTAATTGCAACACTCTCACAGCTCTATACAGCTAAAGAAAATACGGGACTAGAAAGAGGGCTTGTCTCTTATTATATGACCAAAAAAGAACCTATGTCTTTTGATGCTATTGTACTTTGGAATAAGGTTAAAACAAAAGCCAATATTTTTAATATTGAACAAGTTACTAATAGTGAATTAAAAAAACAGCTATCTGCTATGATAAATAGTAATAAATCTAAAAAAATACTTAATGAAATTTCAGAAACATCAGCTGCTATTCAAACAGATATAGATACGGGAGAATACAGTAGTGATGTAATGAATTGGTTTACACTTCAAACAGAAAAAATATCACTTTTAACAAAAGCAGAAATGATTGTCTCAAGTAGATTGTGGGAAAAAAGTAATACCTTTCTTGAAAAACAACTTATACTACTCTCTATAGCAACTGCTATTTGGATATTGAGTTTTATCTTGGCATACCTAGGGTATATTACGGCTAAAGATATTACAGGTAACATTAATGAGCTTGAAGATGTTCTTAACAAAGCTGTTGATGAGATGAAAAATAGTAACCAATACTTAAGTACTGATACTGCTTATATTGAAAATATTGACCTAAATACACATGAAGGAACAAGAGAAGCCTATAAATTTCTTGAATCCTTAGTAGATACAGCAAGAGAAGATAAACGAACAGCACTCCAAGCCAATGAAGCTAAATCACTCTTCTTAGCAAACATGTCACATGAGATTAGAACACCACTTAATGGTATTGTTGGATTTACAGAGATACTTAGAAGTACAGATCTTGATACTGAACAAAAAGAGTTTTTATCTATTATTGATAAAAGTTCTGAAAACCTTTTAAGTATTATCAATAATATTCTAGACCTTTCAAAAATTGAAAGTAATAAAATTGAGATTGAAAATATTGTATTTGATGCTTCAGCAGAGTTTGAGAGTGCAGTAGAAACGTATGCAGTAAGTGCTTCAGATAAAAATATCAATCTTAACTTCTTTATGGATCCTACTATCAGTAGCAAGCTTAAAGGTGATCCAACCAAACTTAAAGAAATTATTATTAACCTTCTTAGTAATGCGATTAAATTTACTAGTTACGGTGGAGAGATAGATCTTGAGATTGAAAAAATACCAAATGATGAAAATGAACTTCAATCAGAGATAAAGTTTACCGTTAAAGATAATGGTATAGGTATGACTAAAGAGCAACAATTACGTATCTTTGATGCATTCTCTCAAGCAGATGTGTCTGTTACTAGAAAATTCGGTGGTACAGGACTTGGGCTTACTATCTCTAGTCAATTTGTTGAACTTATGGGTGGTACACTTGAACTTGAGAGTACAAAAGATTTAGGTACATCATTCTTCTTCACTATCTTACTTGAAGAGGTTGCAACTACTGAGACAAACTACTCAAAAGCATTTAGTAATGTCACTTTAGCAAAATATGAAGGTAAGACAAAGAGTACACTAGATAACTACTTAACAGAGTACTTTAAGTTCTATGCTCCAGAGGTTAAACTCTTTAAATCTATAGATGAGTTAAAAACATTAACTAGTGCAAATTCATGTAGTAGCTTCTGGATAGACATAGACAATACTACAGATGAGATACTTAATAATATAGACCATATTGAAAAATCTAAACTTATTCTTCTTTCCAATGTGACAAGTAGAGATAAAGTAGAAGGGATGGGTATCTCTCAAGACAATGTCATCTATAAACCTATTACACTAACAAAAATTAAAAGAGTACTTAATCAAACAAGCTCTGATACTCCACAAATTATTGAAGAGACAAGTAAAATCTTAGCTACTAAATTTAATGCCAATATTCTTGTTACAGAAGATAACATTATTAATCAGAAGCTTATTAAACGTATTTTAGAAGCACATGGTATGAAAGTTGATTTAGCAAATAATGGTTTAGAATCTTTTGAAAAAAGACGAAATAACAAATATGATCTTCTATTCATGGATATTCAAATGCCTGTTATGGATGGTATTGAAGCAACGCATGAGATACTTGACTATGAAGAAGATGAAAATGAAGAGCATATCCCTATTGTTGCGTTGACAGCCAATGCCCTTAAGGGTGACAGAGAGAGATTCTTAGGCGAAGGTATGGACGAATATATTACTAAACCTATTGAGACTAGTGAACTACTTTATGTACTTAACAAGTTCTTATCACATAAGATAGTTATGGTAGAGGAGGAAGTGGTGGATAATAAGCCTACTCCAACAGCAAAACCTGTTTCTAAAGATAAACCAGTAGAGCAAGCTAAACCTAAAGTTAAAGCAGCAGTAGCCAAAGAAGTGGAAAATTTAGACATACTAAATATTAATCCTTCTTCAGATAAAAAAGTACTGATTGCTAAAAAATTCCTTTTAGAAAAAAGAGTCTTAACCAAAGTTATTAATAACTTAGGTTATCCATATGATGTTCTAGATAATATCGATCTTCTTGAAGAGAAACTCTCATCAGGTACCTATGATATACTCATTACAGACAGCAATTTAGTTACAGATAAAATGACACAATCTAATGCTAAACTTGCTATAATCACATCAGAAAATTCGAAAGAAAAAATTGAAGAATTTATTAAAAAGCATAGAGGATAAAATATGGGATTAAAAGTATTAATAGTCGATGATGACTTTATCAATAGGAAATTATTGCAAACTCTATTAAAGAAAAACCCTACAGTATCAGATATGGTAGAGGCAGAAAATGGAGCAGATGCGTTAGATAAGCTTAAGAAAAACCAAGACATAGATATTATTTTATTAGATATTATGATGCCAATCGTAGATGGTGTAGAGTTTTTAAAAATATTTAGATCAGATATGAAGAATTCTCATATACCTGTCATTGTACTCTCTACAGATGATACTAGAAAAGGTGAAGTTTTTGATAATGGTGCAAACGATTTTCTTAGAAAACCTGTAAGAGAAGAGATACTTACAAACACTATGCTTAAGTGGACAGAATAAATTTAAGCTCCACCTAAAGTAGAAGGTAAACTTACCTTCTACTTCTTATCTATAAATATCTCTTTTAGTACTTCTCTTACATGTGAAACACCTATAATTTTCATACTATTTTTTACTTCATTTGGAATATCATCTAAATCTCTCTCAACATTCTTCATAGGGATAAGTGCCTTAGTTACACCCGCTTTATATGCAGCGATAAGCTTCTCTTTTAACCCACCTATAGGGAGTACTTTACCTGTAAGTGTTACTTCACCTGTCATAGCTACTTTGTTGTCTATCTTCTTTCCACTCAAAATAGACGCAATAGCACTTACCATTGCTATACCTGCACTTGGACCATCTTTAGGTGTTGCACCCTCAGGAACATGAATATGCAAATCATAACGCTTATATACCTCACTAGGGTCAACTTGAACACGCTCTTCTCTCTCTTTAAGGGTATGAGGTATGGCTGAGGGTAGTATAGTTAGTTTTTTTTCATCTACAAGTATCTTCACTACTGAGTAAGCGATACGCACAGACTCTTTCATAACATCACCTAAACTACCTGTAAGTTGCAATATCCCCTTACCTTTAATCTTAATAGCCTCTATAGTTAAAACATCACCACCAACGGCAGTCCAAGCCAAACCATTCACTACACCTACTTGTGGTTTCTCATCTACCAAAGAGATTTCAAATACTTTTTTATCACTATACTCTGTTAAGTTATATTTAGTAATAGAGATTTTATCTTTACTTTTATCTTCTAAAAGTTTACGAGCAACCTTACGCATAAGCCCTGCTAGTTTACGGCGTAAATTTCTTACACCTGCTTCTCTTGTGTACTCATCTATAAGTAATTTAAGTGCTTTATCTGTTATGCTAAACTCTCTACTTTTAAGTGCATGTTTCTTAAGCTCTTGAGGCATAAGATAACGCTTTGCTATCTCGAATTTCTCTTTAGGTGTATAGGAGTTAAGTCCTATAAATTCCATTCTATCACGAAGTGGTGCAGGTATGCGTCCTACATCATTTGCAGTAGCTATAAATATAGCCTTACTCAAGTCAATATTAAAGTTTAAGTAATAATCTCTATATTTACTGTTTTGTTCAGGGTCAAGTATTTCAAGAAGTGCTGCTGTTGGGTCACCTCTCATGCTACGCCCTACTTTGTCTATCTCATCTAGGACTATCACTGGATTCATACTTTTTGCCTCTATAAGCCCTTGGACAACTCTTCCTGGCATCGCTCCCACATAGGTACGTCTATGCCCTCTTAACTCATTGACATCTTCTAACCCACCTAATGCTATTCTCACTAGTGGTCTTCCTAATGCTTTGGCTATAGAGTTAGCTAATGAGGTTTTACCTACACCAGGAGGTCCTGCAAAACATAAGATAACACCACCCGACTCTTTTTTCTTAAGACCTCTTAGCATAGCCAGCTCTTCAACTGAGAAAAACTCTACTATACGTTCTTTAGGTTTTTCAAGAGAGTAATGGTCTTTATCTAATTCATTAGAGACATCACTAACAGATAAGTTCTTTTTACTTAGTTTTCCAAAAGGAATTTCAAGAACCCACTCTAAGTAACTTTGAACCACATGTGCCTCACCACTCTCAGGGTGCATACGAGCAAAACGGTCTAACTGTTTATTTATCTCATTGAACGCATCTTCTTGCATATGTGGTTTAAGTGCTTCTACTTTAGCTCTAAATGTTGCTATCTCCTCTTCTCTTTGAGTATCCATACCCAACTCTTGCTGTATCTCTTTAAGTTGCTCTTTTAAAAAGTACTCTTTGTTAGTCTGCTCTATTTTAGTATGTACTTTACTTCGTATCTCTTTTTCAACCTTTGCAGACTCTATCTCAGAACTTATAACATCTATAAGGTTAAGCAGTCTTTTTTCTATATTTATCTCCGTGTAAAGTGCATAGGCTATCTTTTTATCTAACTTAAGTAAAGAAGAGACTAAGTCTGCTATACGATAAGGCTCATCATTCTCCTCTAGTGTTCTCACTAAATCAGAAGAAAAATGACTACTTAAAGAGGAGAGTTTTTTCAACTTTTCACGCAACACACCTATAAGTGCATCAGTTTTTAGCTTATCAAAACTATCTAGTGCAACAACGTCTATCAACGCTCTGTTGACCTCTCCCTCCTCTACAATCTTTATCTCTCCACGAGTAAGCCCTTGAAAAAGTATTTTTACTCTACCATCAGGTATATCTACCTTTCTCATAATAGAACCTATAACTCCCATTTTATAGATGGAGTCAAAGTCACGATTACCCTCTTTTCCAGCTATTGAAGAGGTAACAAAAAGTAGTGTATTATTTTCCATAGCATATGTCACGGCATCTATATCTTTTTGATTACTTAAAAAGATAGGGCTTATCATAAACGGGTAGAGAAAAAGTTCATCTTCTACGACAACGGGGAGTACATTTGGAAATGCATCATAATCTGAAAGTTGCATACTATTTTCCTTAAAATAAAAAGTTAATTGATGGGGTGGTTAAAGTAGCACAATAGAATAAGTAACTTTACCTTAATAAAGTTACTTTAAATTCGTATTAATCGAAGATTTTTCCTACTATGCCTTGTTTTGGTGGTCGAATGTCACTCATCTCTACTACAGAATCACCATTTTTCTCTCTGTAAAGCTTTGCAGCAGCAGGT